>Ga0302324_100000681_pt1 | contig 86425 bp, 80 predicted proteins | sample Palsa_T0_1_FD_201949 | JGI IMG/M metagenome (GOLD analysis project Ga0302324, IMG submission 201949) | Peat permafrost microbial communities from Stordalen Mire near Abisko, Sweden - Palsa_T0_1 | ecosystem: Environmental > Terrestrial > Soil > Palsa > Peat permafrost | place: Sweden: Abisko...
CACCGGGAATCGACTCGCCGACGCGATCTAGAATTTTCCTCGGCTGCCACGCAGGAATCGGATCGCCGGTCAGCACGGCGCAGTCGGCAGCGTTAACAACGATGGTCGGCATTTTTTGGATAACATCTCCTTGAACCTATCAATGGGGGCGAGCATTGCTGCTTGCAAAGCCCTCGTCAGCCATCGATGCGTAACCTTGGCAGCTAGCGAGTCAACATGACCGCGCCCCATGCTCGCTGTCGCCAGACTTGACGGGAGCCAGCACGACGCCACCCTCAAGCTTGCCAGCGATGCTACCGAGCAGCTCGGCCACGCCTTCCATAGCGACCCACACGTCCTGTGAGAAGCGGTGGCATTCTTCCCATGACCTACGTCCTGGGCACAGGCGTCCCGGGCTGCGGAGGCGGCGAGACTGCACATTGCCTGCGCTTGCCAAACGCGACGGCGTTGCGCTTCGACGCGATTCGCGATTAAGTCGCGTGTGGGAGCGTTGTAGACTTCGACTTAGTCATGATTACCTCCTTAGCAGGCATTTGTGGTTAAGCGTCCGAGACTGCTACAACGGCCGTGGACGCCGACTCAAAAACCAGGAAACGGGAAACGTTATGGAACCTGTCGACATCACTTGGGCCCGAGCATTCAAGGTCTGGTGGAGCTATAGCTGGCGCGCAATGGTATTGAGCCTCATTGCCATGGTCCCGCTGCAGATCCTGCTATTCACCACCGTGTTTACCCACCTGCCCGCCGCAGGGCAGAGGGTCGACCCCGGGCAGTTCGCCAAGTATGCTCCTGTATTCATGCTTGGATGGCTGCTCATGATGGCCCTATTTCTTGCGCTGCAGACTCAAGGGATGCGATGGATGCTTCGGGATGCCAAGTGGTCGGACTTCCGCATCGCGCTCTTGCCGAAGGATGGTTGACGGGCTTATTCATCGAGCAAACCCTACCTCAGACGAACTGGGTAAGCTTTGCGTGGCTTAACGAGACCGAGAACAGCCAAGCCACTGAACAGAAGCCACGCGGCGGCGGGGACGGGCGACACGTCCGTGACGACGTATTGGATATAATTTCCTTCGCGAGTGGTTCACGGGAAATATCGCGTTGGAGCCGCTCCCCGGAGGGGGGTTTATGGCTCGCTGGAATGAGAACTTCGCGGCCCTGCTCATACATGCAGGGACGCCCGCGCAGTGCTCGCTGAGTTCTGCCTGACAATGCATCGACGGGGCGCAGCAATCGGCAGCAGCGTGTTATCCCACGCCGCCACAGCCCACTGAATACAAATTAAGAACCGCCGCCCGTGCGTGCCGCGGCCCGTGTGCGTCAGAAATTCAAGAAAACCGACAGTGACCCGACATTCGCGGTGTTACTGTCAACCTTGAAGCCCTCGTATTCCAGGCGCACGCCGAACATCTTGACGTGCGCCTGCACGCCGATGCCCCAGGCAAAGTCAAGCCGCTGTGACTCGTCGAGTAGATTGAGGTACCGGGCGGAGGGAAATTGGAGACCTGAATGTCGCTAATGTTGAGCTGCCAGCGCGCGACCCCCACCTTCCCGTAGAAGTCCACTACCGGCAGCGGAACCGGTAGGAAGCCGACGGCGTAGGCGCACCACGCGCTGCTGTCGGCGTGCACGGTGCCGGTGAATGTGTCGTTAAGTTGGCTGCCGCTGTTGCCGTTGCCGAGATCGATGTAGTCCGCTCCCACGGCCAGCCATTTGAGGGGCCGCACGCAGGCAAATGCCTTCCATGAGTTATTCTTGAGGTCCACCGGTTGCTCTGGAAAACCGGTCCAGGTTAGCGAGCTATCCGTGACGCCCGCGCCCACGTAGAAGAGACCACTGTCAGCCTGAGCCGCTGTTGTTCCGAGCGCCAGAACCGTCAGCAACACTGGCCTGCGCATAAATGCCCCCTTGTAAGAGTATATTCGTCGGCCGTTGCGGTAGTTGCTGTGACACAGTCCGGTTATTAGGAGACCCTCGCGTCTGACTTCGGCAACCTGAATTGCTATACCCGCTGTGAGGTTACTTCAGGCGAGCGCTGCGGGGGAGCACAGGGACAGGCGATATCCCGCCCCCGCTACCACTTAAATTCCAGCAATTGACCCCAAAAACCAGAACCCCGGCACGTCGCAGGGTCGTGTGCGAATCAAGAGCGATGCTCAGTTCGATGTGCGTTAACGCTTCAGCGCATCGGCCTGGGACGCGTACCGATCCCGGGGTATGCCGCCTTTCTTGCGCGCACTCGATTCCAGGTGGAGCGTGCGGATATCGTTCAGGATGACCTCGGGCTGGATGAAAGCTAGCGAATAGATTTCCCGTACACGACCCTTTGGGTCGATCAGAAATACTTTCAGCATATGGTGCAGCGCGCGCGTGGGGTGACCGCGCGCATCGATATCCACGCTCACGTCCTGACCTAAATCCTCCAGCACCGGCAGTAAGGCCGGCACGTTCTTCGCCGTCAGAAAGCGCCACTCAAATGGGCCGCCGCTTGCAAAGGACGCCCCGTACTCGGACAAGACCTGCGGAGTGTCGTTCAGGGGATCACACGTAATGCCGACAAACCGGACGTTGGCTGCCATCGGCGGGTCGGCAAGAATTCGGTCACGCAGCATCGTAAGTGTGTCGCGCACGAACGGACAGCCCAGGGGATCGACGCAGTACGTGTAGAAAAACGTGAGCAGCGTGATCTTGCCCGCCGTGACGGTTCTAAGGTGAACCGGCTGTGCATGCTCATCGAGCAGCACCGCATCCCCAACCGTCTGGATAGTGGGCAGCGAATACGTACCTGCAGGCAAGGGCGTGAAATCCATCCTAGGGGCGACCGCAGGCACCACATCGACCGCCGCCCGTACCGGGGCGCTTAGGATCATGCAGAACGTGAGTCCACTTAAGTAGCCGCGCATTAATTCACCGGGCGAGAGCGGCGAGACTCTGTGAACCGTATGTCCTGGCGGTGAACTTCATGTGATGCGGGCGGCCGAGTTTCTCCTTCAGGAAGTCGAGCTCAAATGCCTGTGTCAGCTCGTGGCCATCCCAGTTGAAGACGCGGAGGAACTGCTGGTTGTCGGCGCCCGTCTTATCCCAGTTCGCAAGCAGACTAGACGTGATGTAGATGCGCTTGCCGTCCCAGCTCTGCGAGATCATGTTGACCTGGCTACCGGTGTGCTTGGTGTACGCCTCCTTGGGGTGTTCCGGGTCGCTGATATCGAAGTAATGCGTCGTGCCATCCATGAATGTATTGACCCAGAGCCCGCGACCGTCAGCAGTGATGGAGATATCAACGGGTAGCGGAATCTTCGTCGGGTCCCCGATCGTGCCAACTTCTTTCGCACTCCACATGCCACCCTCGCTAGGTTTGATCAGCCAGAGCTTGGAGGTAAGGGCTGCGGCCGTAATCGCCCAGTTCTGTCCTGGGACCAGTGACCAGCGGATCTCAAGTGGAGCGCCCGGGACGCTCAAGACCTGACTCGGCTGCATGGATTTCAGATTCCACACCACCATCGTGGCGCCGAAATGCTTCATGGCCTCCGAATCCTTGATCAGATGTCCGAGGTTACGCATGTAGTTCTGGTAGCCGGCGAAGCTCGAGGTCAGGAGCACGTTCTTTGCCGGATTCACGGCGACGTCATAGCCGTAGCCATCCCCCTTCACCCCACCTAGAGTGGTGGTCGGCATAGCGTAGTGAGCGATGAGCGTGCCCTTGTTGTTATAGAGTGCAAGCCCGGTGACACCACCCTTGTCGATCGAGTTCGAGAGGTTACCGATCAGCATCCGCCCCGGCAGTGCATAGAAGGTGTGAGGGCCCACGTACGTTGTTTTAGCGGGCAGGTCCGTGATTGTACGGATGAGTCTCGGTTTGGCAGGATCGGTGCCGACGTCGAACACATAGATCTTGCTGTCCTCGAGTCCTCCGGCCCATAGATACTTGCGGTCGTCCGTGAAGCCCATGTGGTGCGCTTCTCCTCGGCCGCCCACCGATAAGCTGTTGATGACCTTGCCGTACGTCTTTGAGCTCGGATCGGCATCGATGGTCACAAGCTTGTCTGATCCATCGCCCAGACCCTCGACGCCGAGCGTCCAGACGTGAACGAAGCCTTCCTGACCTTTGATGAGGTTACTGATGTAAGGGGAGTTGCACGTTTCGTCTGCGATCGCCGTCGTTGCGGCAAGACACACATACAAACTCACCATAAGAGACAGACACACCAATGAACGCCGCATAGTGGTCTCCTTCAATTTGCCGAGCCCGCGCCGCGAGAATCTCGATCGGCACTCCGGGTGCTGCTGTTGTCGCGGCCGCTCGAAGCATGCGCGTCGAAACGACCAGCGGCAAGTGCGTGCATCTACTTCTATGACTGCGCGACGCTAGGACCCAAGTCGGGCGACTACTGTGTGTTTTTGTTCCTACGGATCTGTTCCATGCCCCCCGGCCCAGGTCAGCCCGTCGCGCTGCGGCAGGAGAACAGCCGACGAGCGACGAAGTTGAATGAAAGAGGCGCTGCCGACTGGCCGCGAGGTGTTCGCGGCGGACCGACTGCTAGCGGCCGGTTTCTGGCCGGGTATTCGCCCATGCCGAGGGCCGCACCTGGCCGGCTGCCGCCGGTAGACAAGTGCTGTTCCTCGCCACCCACCGCTGGCAGTCGGAGACTCCCTGCGGCTAAGTTACCGCCGCACCCCGCGCCGCAACATCGCGCCTGAATCCGGGCACTACTACTCGGGGCCCTGACCGCGATAAGCGACTACCTAATAGGTCTTCTGATGTGAACCTGCAATCCGTGCGGAACTGTGGACCTCGGATGCAGTCCGATGCCCGGTGGGTGCCGCCATCATGATTACAACCGGTGAACGCAATTCTGTTCGTGCTCACGGCCTTGGCGGTTCTCGCAGTTGCGCCGGAGTTTGGCCAGACGCCGGACTCGTCGCGTCAGCAGATAGTCCGGCAACGCAGCGCCGATGTGAGGCCGTTCGACATGAGCGCGACGACTCACGTGTTCACCGAGACACCAACCGGCGGCACCCAGCGCGTGGTCGTAAGAAGCCCAGGGGACACAGAGCAGACTGCGCTGATTCGTCGCCACCTCAGGGACATTGCTGATAGGTTCGCCCGACGTGATTTCGGCGCGGCGGCAGACGTCCACGGAGCAGCCATGCCAGGGCTTGCACTGCTCAAGTCGGCCGATCCCGGAGATCTGCGGGTGCGCTATCGAGACATCCAGACCGGTGCCGAGATCCAGTGCTCGTCAAGCAATCCGAAAGTCGTCTGGGCACTGCATGCCCAAACGTACCCAATTTGGAAGTGTCCGACCCATAGCATTGACAGCAGCAGATATACCGACGCGAGCAATACAACGGGTCGCGTGAAGAGTCCAAGTACCAGGCCAATCGCACTAACAATCTCGAATGACCCGGCCACAAGAACCTGTATGGCGGCGCATTCCAACCGATGACCTGCCCCTCAGGAGGTGGCTGCAACCCTGTGCCGCACGGCCGCTGCTGCGGGAGATGAGCAACCATGGCGAATGCTCGGGACCGAGCTGTTCGGGCTCGGACGGTGGTTGAGTCGCTACTGCAATATCCCCAAGATCCGCGCTGCGATCCCGAGCACGGCGAGCGTGGTCAGTAGCAGAAAGCACTCCAGGTAGCCTGACACGACCGTCAGATCTGCATGAGACTGAATCGCCAATTGCCGGTCGCAGCTTTCCGCTTTCTCCGGCATCTGCATTTGCGCTTCGGGGGCGCGCTCCATCCGGCAGCGATCGAGGATGCGTGCTACAGGAACAGAGATCTTGTGGGAATCCGCGGCGTTTTCGACTCTCGTGCCCATTCGGACCCTTCCGCAAATGCCTGAAAGTCCACCACAGAGTCTGCTCGCCAAGCCCCCCACCACTCATCCCCCTTTAGGGGAACGTGTGGCCGCCCCGATCGAGGAAGGCACCCCCGCCGCGGTGAGCACGCTCCTTTTCTGTGCGCGGCAAGTCTGGGTTCTGTACCTGCACTACCGTTGCCGGACCAGTCCTTGGTAGAGATGAGTATTTCAGCTCGAGCACGCCCAATTCTGCTTTGGGATTGCTTAGCGATCGCGGGGCGGTCAGTCGCGTAGGTATTGGATGAATAGATCAACCACACTCTGAGGAGCGTTATTACCGAAAAACAACTTGTGGTTTCGATCTGTCTCGGCTGCAACGGATGCACTGCGGGGAAAGAGTTTCTCTTCATAAGCCACGAGTGCGGCTTCGCCCTCACTCCGGTTCGCAGCAATGGCCAGCCCAAGTTCCGCGCCGTCGAACATCGCGAGGTTGGCTCCTTCACCCGCAAAGGGCGACATCAGGTGCGCGGCATCACCGATTAACGTCACTCCGGGCTCGCGATTCCATTGGTGTCCGACCGGAAGCGCATAGATCGGGCGGAGCTCGGGATCCGTCTCGCCGTCGGTAATGAGCGCTCTCAGCGCTGGAGCCCACCCGTCGAACTCCTCCGCGATTCGAGCCAGCGCAGCTCGAGAATCGGAGGAGCCGATACTCCCAAACCAGTCCTCTGGCTTGTTCAGAGCCACGTATGTGTGGACATCTCCATTGGCATAGCGGTGCGCCAGGATGCCCTTGCCCGGAGCAACCGCCATCAGCGTGCCAGAGCCGATGGCTTCCGCACTAGCGGTATGGCGGGCGTCGCCGCCAAAAAGAAATGTCTCGATGAATGAGGTGCCGACGTACGCAGGCTTTACCTCGGTGAGAAGCGGGCGAACCTTTGACCAAGCTCCATCAGCACCGACCAAAAGGTCGGCCGTCACGATGGATCCGTCGGCGAAAATCAGCTTGTGCCGTCCGCCACCGACCGGAGTAGCTGTAGTGAGTTTGCAACCCCATCGGATCGTATCGGCAGGAAGTGAATCGATCAGCATCCGCCGAAGCTCCCCACGGTCTACTTCGGGCCGGCTGCCGTTCTTCCCGCTGCCCGGCCGATCAAGCAGGAGGTGACCGTCCTTGTCGACGACCCGCTTCGCATCCTCGGCCGGCCGGATGATCAGAAGGAACCTATCGAAGAGGTCCGCCGCCTTCAGGGCGATCTGTCCGTTGTGTTCGTGGATATCAAGCAAGCCCCCCTGCATGCGCGCGTTCGACGAGGCTTCTGCCTCGTAGATCGTCGCTGCAATTCCGTGAATGTGCAGGACTCTCGCTAGTGACAGGCCGCCTAGGCCGGCACCGACGATTGCGAGGGGAACATTCATGATCAGCGCTTCTTCTTGTCGAACCGCTCCCGCGCCCTGTGAATGTCGGCCACATGGCTCTGCGCCCAGGCGCCAAGGGGCTCGACGGCGGCGCGCAGGGTGTGGCCCAGTTTGGTCAGTTCGTAGTCAACGCGTGGCGGAATCGTGGGGAAGACCGTTCGGGTTAGAAGACCGTCGCGCTCAAGCCCACGCAATGTCAGCGTCAGCATTCGTTGCGAGATACCGCCGACCATCCGCTTGATCTCGCTGAATCGGTGCGGGCCATCACCCAACAGCACGATGATGAGCACGCTCCATTTGTCGCCCACGCGCGCCAGCACCCCGCTGACGGCGCGGCAGTCGCTTGTTCGGTGATCAGGAACGGTCACTTCGATGTTCTCCAGTATCAAAGATGTGCCTTCTTGCGGGATTCTGCAGCAGTCTCCAAGATAGTGCCAGTTCCTGTTTGATACCAAGAAAAGGACGAATACCATGAAACTGCTGCACGTTGACGCGAGCATTCTGGGTGCCAACTCTGCGAGCCGGCAGCTCTCCGGTGCGGTGGTCGAGCGGCTACGCCGCGCGACGCCTGATCTTCAGATTACCTATCGTGACCTAGCCGCGGACCCGCTTTGGCACCTCTCGGGCGCGCATCTGGCCGCCGCTCAAGGAGCGAGCCCCGAATCCGCCAGCTTGCGGGAGGACGTCGCCGCAGGACAAGCCGTGATGGATGAGTTCCTCGCTGCCGATGTCGTCGTGATCGGCGCCCCGATGTACAACTTCACTATGCCCAGCCAGCTCAAGGCGTGGATTGACCGCATCGTCGTTGCGGGCAAGACCTTCCGTTATGGCGCTTCAGGGCCTGAAGGATTGGCCGGGAAGAAGCGGGCCATCATTGCGATTTCCCGAGGTGGCCTTTATGGTCCAGGCGCGCCGGCCGCGGCTCTTGAGCACTTGGAAACCTATTTGCGCGGCATCCTCGGCTTTATCGGCGTCAAGGATCCCGAGTTCATCATCGCCGAAGGCCTGCTGCTCAGTCCGCAGCAACGCGAAAAGTCGATTCAGAACGCGCTGCAGGCCGCCAGCGCGCTACATGCCGCGTAGCGCGCCTCACTGTCGCGACAGGGCCGCGTCTCCTGGCCCGGTCCGTCACTTGGCAAGTATTCCACCCACCGACAGGGATCCATCTAGCAGTCGCGCGGACGGATGGCGTGAGATACCGAGCCAGAGCTGAGGACGTCTCAGCTCCGACGACATCCCCAGAATGCCCGCCCTGCAGGGTCCCTGCCTCGTCACCCGCCTTACCGTCGCTGAACGGCGTTTGGGCTCCTCCTTCGTGTTGCCCTGGCGCGCCTCCGCAGCGCCGCCAAACCGCTGCCGTCAATCAGGTCGGCCGCGGTTACTTCAGCCCGAGGACATACTGGGCTACCGCCTCGACCTCGCTGTTCGACAGCGGCGGTGACATGCTGGGCATCGGCGGCGCGGGATGTTTCACCCACTCGATAACGTCAGGAAGCGACTTGCGGCTCGCTTCATTGAGAAGCGCCGGGCCGCCCTCGCCGCCCGTCCCGCCGCGACCGTGGCAGCTCGAGCAGAAGATGTTGAAGATGCTCTTGCCGGGGTCCTTGCCGAAGCGCTGCTTCAGCTGACCTTCGGGTACGGCGAGCACCTTCACGACCTCGTGATTGGCCGGCAGGCCGGTGGTGAGCACGATAAGTCTCGGGATGTAGTCGTCACCGGTGGAGAGCCCGGAGCGCGACACGTTACCGGCCGTCGTGGCGACGTATTGCCGTCCACCGACTGCGTACGTGATGACGCCGCCGCCGAGGGATCCTGCGAGCGGCACCCTGTGCAGCAGCGTGCCATCGGCGGCATCGAACACCAAGAGGTCGCCTGCGGACTCGCCGCTCAGAACGATGCCGCCGGCCGTCGGCGTCGCGCCCGAAAGCACCGGGCTTGAGGCGTGGTAGCGCCACCGTACCTGTCCGGTGTGCGCATCGACACTGTAGAGCCAGCCGCTGCGCAGTCCGGTGTCCTTGCTGAAGTCAGGAAAGCCGCCCATGAAGACCAGAGGCGCCTCATACTTCACCGGTGCCGAGCGAACCTTCATGCACCAGTCGACTGAGCCCACGTACAGGGCGTTGGTAGCCGGGCTGTAGGCGGGCCCGTTCCACTGCACGCCGCCATCGGCGCCTGGGCAGATGAACACCCCCTGCGGCGTCGGCGAGCTCGCGGGCGGCGTGACCGTGGTCACGGCCGTCTTTGCGATCTGCTTGTGGGTTTCACGATCGAGGATGTACAAATAACCGTCCTTACCGGCAACGGCGACGCGTCGGCGGCCGGCGCGGTCGGTAAACAGGATCGGAGCCGCGGCGATGTCGTAGTCGAAGGCGTCGTTGCGATCGAACTGGTGGTACCAGCGCAGCTTGCCCGTCTTTGCATCCAGCACCACGATACCGTCGGTGTAGAGATTGTCCCCGGGGCGGTAGCCCGGGGTGAAGTCCGGTGCCGGGTTGCCGACCGGCACGAACAGCTCGCCGGTCTTCGGGTCGAGGGTATACGAGGACCAGGTACCGCCGCCGCCGTGCTCGGTGGTGTCTCCCACCTGCCAGCTCTCGTAACCGGCCTCTCCCTTCTCGGGCACCGTGTTGAATCGCCACACTTCGTGGCCCGTGGCGGCATCGTAGGCCACGATCCTGCCGCGGATGCCCCATTCGCTGCCCGCAGGCCCGAGGAATACCAGTCCGTTCCAGGCGAGCGGCGCGGCGCTGTAGAACTCACCCTTTCCCGGGTCCCCCGCATGCACGCGCCAGAGCACTTCACCGCTCTTGGCATCGAGCGCGATCACGTAGCCGTCCCCGGTGCCGCGAAAGATGCGCCTGTCGAGATAGGCTGCGCCGCGGTTTGCCGGCAGTGCTTCGTCGGCCTCCGGTTCGAACGCCCGCCGCCAGCGGAGCGCGCAGGTCGTGGCATCGACGGCCACGACGGTGTGGATGGTGGTGACGTAGAGCGTGTCGCCGATCACCAGCGGGCCGGCCTGGAAGATGCCCTGGTCGCCCAGACTGATCTCGCAGGTGGTCCGCAGGTCCTTGGCGTTCTCGCGCGTGATCTGGTGCAGCGGCGAGAAGCGCCCCGCGCCAAGATCACCGTTGTAAGTCAGCCAGCCGGTGTCCGCGACGTCCGCCGCTTGCGCGGGGTAGGCCGCGCAGGCCATTCCCAGCGTGGCGCCGAACGCCACGATTGCCTTTCGCACGCCAGCCATGAACCTCCTCGACGAAACCGCAGACTCTAGAACTTGTAGGATGCGCTTACGCCCACCTGCAGCGGTGCCAGGTAGTTCACCAGATCGCCCGTGGCGCCGATCTGCTGCACGAGCGCGATGTGGCGCTCGTCGCTCAGATTCCGGCCCCAGAGCGTGAGCCGCAACTTGTCCTGCTGCCAGAAGAACTCAGCGTTGACGCTCGGGTAGGCGGCCTGCTGGATGCGTCCGGTGATTTCAAGATTGTAGGAGCTTGAAAAGTACACGCTCGGGGTGAAGCCGATCTCGCTGCGACCCACGGGCTCAGTGTAGGTGGCCGAAAGGTTTGCAGTCACCTTCGGCGCGCGCGTCATGCGCAGGCCGCTGGCGTTGATCGAGACGTTGGCGTTGCCGCAGGCGGTACAGGGCGCACCGCCAGTTGTCTCGGTGAGGGGCACGGTCGCATCCGCGTCCAGATAGTTGACATAGCTCGCCTTGGGAAGGAAGGAGATCCCGCCCTGGAGGCCCAGCTGACGTAACGGCCGCCAGCTGAAGTCGCTGTCGATGCCCGCGATCTCGGCCTTGCCGGCGTTCTGTGTAATGTTGACAGGGCCGACCAGCGCCCCGACCTGCAGGTCGGTGTAGTTGTAATAGAAGCCGGCAATGTCGAAGCTGTAAGTGTCGCCGCGGGTCTTGAAACCCACCTCGTAGGACTTGATGTGCTCGGGCTGGATGGCGTTTGGGTTGAAGCCGACGGTGTCGAACAGACCGCTCTTGAAACCCTCGCTGTAAGTGAAGTAGACGTTCGAGCGGTCGGCCACCTCAAAGAGCACCGAGCCACGCGGTGTCCAGGCCGTCCACGTAGCCTGACCCAGGGTGGCGTACGGGTCGGGCAGCACCGAGACATAGCCGTGCCGATGCTCGTCGCTGTAGCGCACGCCGCCGACCACGGACAGCCGCGGGGTAATGGTGTAGGTGAGCTCGGTGAAGGCCGCCTTGGCGGTGGTGGTGTTCATCGCCTGGTAGTCGATGACATTGATGACATTGAGCGGGGCGTAGGCGGCCTGGTCGTGAAAGTAGTAGAGGCCTGCGACCAGTGACAGCGGGCCCTTCCAGCTCGAGGCGAAGTCGAACTCCTGCGAGGCGGACTCGTCAAACGAGGGGTTGTAGAAGTGAACCAATGACAGTGGCGAGCCGTCCGAGTCGGCATTGTTCTCGTAGATGTCGCTGTCCTGGTAGGCGGTGAGGCTCGTGATCTTGCCCAGCGCGGTCTCGAACTCGCCGCGCAGGTTGACGCTGTAGTACTGCGACTTGAGGTGCGGCAGGAAGTTCTGGATGACGTGGTAGCCATCACTCGGCGCCACGATCGACGGGTCGATGCCGCGCGCCGAGAGGTTCCCGCCGATGGCCGAGAGCGGCAGCGCCGAATAGTCGTCGCGGGTTGCATAAGCGGCGCCCAGGATGAAGCGCACCGAGTCGCTCAGCTGCAGCAGCAGCTTGCCGTGCAGCGTGAGGTTGTTGAAGCCCAGGCGCTTGTCGAAGATGTCGTTCCACTCGTAGCCGTCGCTGTGCTCGTAGTTCACCGAAATGCTGCCGGCGAGCACTTGGTCGATCAGCGGTCCGGACAGAAAAACGCTGCCGCGATAGTCGCCACCGCCGACGTCATACACGCCCGCGCTACCCATGATCGAGCCGGTCGCCGTGAACGATGGGTCCTTGGTGAACACCTGGATGGCGCCGCCCGTGGCGTTGCGGCCGAACAGGGTGCCCTGGGGACCTTTGAGCACTTCGATGCGATCGACGTCCGGCAGGTCGAAGACGTTCATCGCCTCGGAGGGCTGGTAGATCCCGTCGATGTAGAAGGCGATGTTGCTTTCGGCACCGGGACCGGTGATTGCGGTGGTGATACCGCGGATATTGGGCACCAGGTAGATACCAACCTCGGCCATGTTGAGGCCGGGCACGGCCTGGGTGAGTGTCGTGGTACTGGTGATGCCGTACGCGGCAAGCTGATCGGCGCTCACCACGTTCACCGACAGCGGCACCTGCTCGGGGCGTTCGGCGCGTTTCTGTGCGGTGACCACTACCGTGGCGAGCTCGCCCGAATCAGCGCTGGCGCTGGCGGCCTCCTGCGCCTGGGCGGCGCCTCCGGCAACCGCTGCCGCGACCAGCGCGGCGATCCATCTTGTCTGCTTCATACATTCCCCCTTGATGGCACGCCTCAGCCCGTCGTCGGGCCGGCCGCGATTGTCTGTGTCTCGCCCGTGTACGCGAGCGCCTCGACCTCGATGAGTGCCTCCGGTACCAGCAGGCCAGCTACGATCACGGCGGTGCCGGTGGGCGGGTTGCTCATGAACAGCGTCGATTTGATCGCCGCATAGCCCGCATAGGCGCGTATGTCCGTCAGGTAGCAGGTCAGCTTGACCACGTCCGCAAGCGTGGCCGCGGCGAGCGCGAGCGCCGTGGAGAGGTTGCTGAAGCACTGCAGCGCCTGTGCGTGCGCATCACCGACGCCGACGAGCTTGCCGTCTTTGAACGCCAGCTGCCCCGAGACGGTGATCCAGTCCCCCGCACGCGTGGCCTGGCACATGCCCGGGTAGCGGACGCCCGGGAAGTCAAAACCTGCGTGCACCTATTTTCTCCTTACCGAGCCGCGGATGATCTCGCCTAGTCGCTGCGCGCCACGGCTCACAGTCTCAAGTGGTGCCTGGCTGTAGGACATCCGGAAGAATTGCCGCGGATCCTCCTCGAGGGAGAAGCGCTCGCCCGGCCGGAAGTAGATCTTGGCGCGCGCTGCCTCGGCGGCGGCGCGCTCCCAATCGACACGATCGTCGATCTCGATCCACAGATAGAAAGAACCGCGCGGCGTCTGGAACTTCACCAGCTCGTCGCGAATGGGGGCCAGGCCTGCGATTGCCGCATCGCGTTTGGCCTGGTACAGCGGGTTGACACGCGCGAGGTGCGGCTCGAGAAGGCCCTCGTTGAAGAACTCGAGCATCAGGCGCGACATCCACTGGCTCACGCCCAGGTCTTCGCGTACCGAGGCGATCGCGGCGATCGCCTTGGGTTCGCCCGCCATCCAGCCCAGGCGCAGTCCCGGAGCGACCATCTTGCTGAAGGTCCCGGCCTGGATAACGAGGCCGCTGTCATCGAGGCTGAGTAGCGAGCGCGGTGGCGTGCCCTCGAAGCGCAGGTCACTGTAGACGTCGTCCTCGAGGATCATGAAGCCGTGCTGCTGTGCCAGCCGCACCAGACGTACGCGCCGCTCCTCGGACAGTTCCGTGCCGGTCGGGCACTGGAACGTTGGGCCCAGGTACACCATCTTCAGGCGCCCTCGTTGCGCGGCCAGCTGGCGCAGCAGTTGCTCGAGGGCGTCGATGTTCATGCCGTCGCCGTCCATGGGGATCGAGCGCAGCTCGGCGCCGGCGGACTGCAGGTAGCGCAGCGCGTAGGGGAACGTCGTGGCTTCGACCGCCACCACATCGCCCGGGTCGACGTAGCCGTGCGCAGCAAGCGCGATTCCCTGGACTGACCCGGAGGTCAGTATCACGCCCTCAGGCGGGAGTCTTCTTCCCTGGATGCGCTCGATGCGCGCCGCGATCGCGCTGCGCAGCGCGCGGCTGCCGAACAACAGCTCCTCGTAGCCTACGTTCGGCTCGAAGTAGTCCAGGCATACCGGTCCATCGCGCTCGAGCACCTTGGCCGCCAGGCGCGCAAGCTCAGCCCGTGGAAAGGTCTCGCGTCCCGGCAGGCCCTGGTCAAAGTTGTAGCCCGTCATGTCCGGGGCGTCCGGGAAAAACAGCGGCGGACCGCTGCGCGATACCTTCGAGGCGAGTTGTTCGAGCCGATCAACCATATTCCGCCCGGTAGTGGAGAGCCCACTGGATTGTAGGGTCGGTGGCCGCGCTCGCAGGCGGCTCGCTTTTTCTCCGGCGGGCCATTCATTGCGCGATCCGGCCACGCGCGCCGATACGCCGTCGCCGTAGCGCAAATCGCACACCGTGCGGCGCGCTGGCGTTGACAGGCACCGGATCCGCCGTCCAAAGTGGGGCAGGGCTCGCGCCAGTCGCGCCGCGAAAGGGTGCCGTGCGGGAGGCGAGGGAGGGGGAATCCTATGTCGCTGGTGAGCTTCGACGTCGAGATTCAGGTCGAGAGCGCGTTGCGCTCGGACAACGTGATGGTGTTTGTCGGCGCGACCGACAGTCCGCCGACCAGCTGCACCTCGACGTGTCCGGATCACTACATGGTGACGATGGCTATCACGCCGCGGCCACCGCGCGCCTGGGCCACGCTCACCGAGGAGAGGGAGAGCCCGCCAGCAGCGATGGGCGAGCTGATGCTGATCCCCCCCGGCTACGCGCAGCGTGGCGGGTTCGAGCCGCAGCAGGGACTGCGGCGTGACATCTTCTGCCTGTTTCCGCAAAGCAGTTTCGAAGACCTGATGGGCGGGCGCATCGACTGGTCGCGCGAAAGCCTGGGCGCGACCTCGGACATCCGCGATCCGAACATCCAGACAGCGACGCGCCGTCTCGCGCAGGAAGCGGTTTCACCGGGCATGGCTGCCTCAGTGCTCTCGGACTCGCTTGCCCTCACGCTGGCGATCGACATGCGGCGTTACTTCGGGCGCCGGCGCGCGCAGCCTTCTGCCCCGACCTACCGGCTGTCGGGGCGACAGCTGGCGCTGATCCGCGACTACATCTACGCGCATGCCGCCCAGGAACTGCGGCTGAGCAAGGTCGCGCAGGTGTGCGGTCTGAGCGTGCGGCACCTGACGCGCGCCTTTAAAGGCACCACCGGGCTGACGCTCGCAGGCCACGTGACCGAAGTCCGCATGGGCATCGCGAAAGACCTGTTGGTGAACACGCGTCTGCCGCAGAAAGTGATTGCCTCGAACGTTGGCTTCACCACCGTCAGCAGCTTCAGCAGCGCCTTCCGCCGGCTGACCGGCGTGACGCCAGGCGCCTATCGCGGCGGCCAGCCGGCGCTGTCGGTGTGCTGAACCGCCGCGCGCTGCTGGCGGCCACACTCGCCGGCACCGCCCTTGCGGCTCGCAGTGACGCCCAGCCGGACCGTATTACCCGCCGGAGTGACCGCATGCGCATGCGTCCGACCCTCACCGCCGCCGACGTCCAGCGGGTCGTCACCGCCTGTCGGCACGAAGCCGAGCGCCAAGGGTTCTGCGTGGCGATCGCGGTCGTCGACGAAAGCGGCAGTCCGCTATACCTCGAGCGCCTCGACGGCGCTTTGCCGATCACCGCCACGGTGGCGATCGGCAAAGCGCAGACTTCCGCCGCGCTGCGCATAGCCTCAGGAGCAGTGGCGGATCTGCTGCGTGAGATGCCGGGGCTGATGAATGCGCATGTCGGCATTGCTGTGCGCGGTGCTCTACCGCTCAGCTGGCAGGGGGAATGCATCGGTGCGGTGGGCGTCTCGGGCATGGACCCTGGCCAGGACGAGCAGCTCGCCGCCGCCGGAGTCGCCGCTCTCGGCTAAGGGACTCCGTAGTGAACGCGAAGCGGAAGGAACGACAGGTCGTGGCGATCCGGTAGCTGAGCCGCGCTGGTCACGGCAAGCTGATAGCCTTGGAGCGCGTAAATGCCCTAGCCACCCCGTTGCCGTGTCCGGAATCGGTTCGCACGCTCAATCCCGCATCGACGGCACCGCCAACGATCTCTTGCGATATACACATCCTGAGCAGTCAGCGCGTGTCCGTTACCGCAATGGTCGGGAACACGAGGACTCTTTGGTACAGCTAACCTCTTGTTTTCAAATGGCACGATCAATGCGCTATTAGTCGAAAGCACGCCCCCGCTACCACTTCGTTCCCACTTGCGACCAATCCTCGCGCAACGCCTGAATATCCTGATGCACCATATGGGCTGATCAGGTACTTATCCGCGCCTACTAGCGGGAAATATTCAGAGTTTGCGTGGTGGTGTTTGTCAGCGGGTTCATAGGCTTGCGTCCGTTTGAGAGTCAGCCTACGAACCAGGAGGTCGGGAGTTCGAATCTCTCCGGGCGCGCCAAATAATCAATTGTCTGTTCCGGCTCCACAGGTATCGGGTCTACCGCCTAGACACCGCGGCGAGCCGTCATGTCGAACCACCGACCCGAGCGCACTCTGTCAGCGATTTTGGCCAGCCAGAGTCATCAGTACCTCGTCGTAGTTCTTTGCCCCCCGCACGATTCCTTCCTCGAACTTTAGATTCCATCGAGTACGCCACAGGAGTGCTCGCAACGCGCTGTCGGCTACCGCGGCCGCGTCTGCAACCTCATCGGCTTGCTGTCGATTCATTACCCAAGTGTCCCCCGTCTTGTTCTGGATAGCTGAAGCGTAGCGAGTGCGCAATGAATCAATTCGCTCGCAAGCAAAAGCAAAGCGATCCCTGGCCGCTTCCTGTAAAGCGTAGTTGTGAGCCAGACGGGCGTACATGCGCGCTTCCGCAACGGGCAGACGGATGATCAGGCCGGCATCCCGCGCAGTCGCCCAAACCGCATCTGAAGGCGCGAAGTACTTTGACCGGACAGCGGCATCCGTACCGTTTGCGCCAATCGTGCCGGGGATGCATGGCATTGACGGCACATCGATTGCGGTTTGACCGGTGGCCGGTATCGGCTTGGTCGCCGCAAGCACACCTTGAAACCACGCAGCCTGCGATTCGAGTCCGAGATCCGTCATCAGGATGTCGCGATTGCGCTTCGCCTCCTCGAGCAAATCGTCCTGTAACTGATGACGCTGGTGTACGTGATGCAGACTTTCGACGCACTGTTCGAGGGCAATCGCGATGAGCAGGCCGATCGTGATAGTCGCGATATGGATGAAAAAGTCCTTCCATGTACGAACGGCGGGGTGGACAGGGTGGACGTCTAGCATGGGCGCTGGGATCTCCGAAATGGAGGGTGGTTCCGCATCAGGGAGCGGCGCGGCCTGCGGGCCATCGGCGGGTTCTCGAGGCAATTCGGGTTCGGCGCGGTCGGTCATTCGCGGGCGCTTGTTCCTTTGTCTGCAGCCTACCCTAGGCGAGTAACTACTGCTGTCTCGCTGACACAACCGGAACACTGCGCGCGCGAGCCGCGCATCTGCCGAGGGCCGCTGGAAGTCCCGTCGCGGATCCGCTTGGGTCACAAGAAAGCGCATTGGCGGGGAAATTGAAGGCAGATTTTGACTCGGTCGCCGCCCGCGAGTTTCTGCATATCGCTGCCCTGAAGAGCGCGTGCCGGTGCAAATCTGGGCAGATCCGCGCGCGGAACTCCCCTTGAGTCGCCCGTGCGTCGGCGAAGGCCGGAATAAACCGCTTGGCGCCGAGGTCTATACCTGCGCACACCGAGTGCTAACGACAGGAATTATCGCAATGAAACCGCATGCCTTACTACTCTGCAGGTTGGCCTTGCTCGCCCTTGTTGGCAGCAGTGCCGTTCAGGCGAACGAGGCCCCCTCGAGCAGCGATCGACAGATCACTCATGAAGTGAAGGAGCTCATCAGCGAGCATCCGGAATTCGGCAACATGCTCACCGTCCAGACCCGCAATGGAGTTGTCTATCTTGGCGGAACGCCCTGGACACAGTTCACCCTCGCGAACCTGGAGCCACTCGTGCGCCAGGCGGCTGGCGTAACGGATGTGGTCGTTACAGCGGTCTACCCGGAAGAGTGAGCCCGCGTCGCGCGTGCCGAGCGCAGTGTTGCGAGGCGTCCGCGCGCGTCATTTCCCAGGCCCCGCGCTCATCGATCACTGAACTGGCCGGTTCCATGGTGAGAGAAGAGCATCGGCTCGACCAACCCGCTTCCGCGGCCGTCGACGGGAACTGGCGCGCCGGAGCCGGCAACCCTGAGTCTCATGAGCCTCGGTTTTACAGCTCTGGGAATGGTGCGTCCGCGCAAGCGCTCCGTACGGTATTGCCACAATAAAGAACGCCCCACGTGCTGGGGCGTTCTTTTGCGCGCGGGCGGCCGACGCCCCCGGGCAGCCCTCAGATCGGCTGCTCGAGTGCGCGGGCGAGCGGGGTGAAGAGTTTCGGGCCCGTTTCCGTCATGTACCAGCAGTCCTCGAGTCGGATGCCGAACTCGCCCGGGATGTAGAGCCCCGGCTCGTCCGAGAAGCACATGCCGGCCTGCAGCGGCGTCGTGTCGTTGCGTACCAGATACGGCGACTCGTGCCCGTCGAGGCCGATGCCGTGCCCGGTGCGATGCGAAAGGCCTGGCAGCCCGTAGTCGCGGCTCCAGCCCCGCTGCTCATAGAAGCTGCGCACCGCCCGATCGATGGCGCCCACCGGAACCCCCGGTTTCGCAGTCTCCAGCGCGATCTCCTGACCGCGCTTGACGGTGTTCCACACCTCGCGTTGCCGCGCCGTGGGCGCACCGAATACCCAGCTTCTGGAAATGTCGGACTGATAGCCGTGCACGGCACAGCCGGTGTCGATGAGGATCACGGAACCCTCGCGCACCTGCTGCGGCTTGATGGAGCCGTGCGGGAAGGCACTGGCTTCATTGAGCAGCACGAGGGAGAACTCGTGCGCGCCGCCGAGAGCTTCGGTGGCTGCGATCATGAGGCTCTGCACCTCCGCTGCAGGCATCCCCGTGCGAATCGCACCATGCACGTGACGCAGCGCGCTGATCGTCACGTCATTGGCGGTCTGCATCAGGGCAAGCTCGGCCGGCGACTTGATCGTGCGGCAGGCGCTCACGAGGTCATCGCCCGACACGACGTCGCGCTTTGCGCCGGCCGCCCGTGTGACGCGGTCAACGATGAAAAAGCGGGTGGTGGGCTCTATGGCGAGAACGCCGGCGGCGGTCTGCGCACGCAGTGCCGCGGCCAGCAGCTCGAACGGGCTTTCGTCCTCCTTCCAGGGCCGCACGTCGCCGGCCACCTTGAGGGTCTCGCGGATCGAGGCTTCCTCGAAGAACGGCGTCACGATCACCGGCTGGCCGCTGGCTGGGATGAGCGCTGCAGTGGTGCGTTCCGAGCGCCACCAGCGAACGCCGGTGAAATATTCAAGCGCCGAGCCCGCCTCCACCAGCAGCGCCGCCGTGCGGCGCTCTTGCATGAGGGCCTGCAGCTTGTGCAGCCGGGCCTCGTGTTCCTGGGGGCTGATCGGCTGCGCGGCGGTGGTGAGTGACTTGAGCCCGGGGGGCGCACTCCTGGCGATGGCCGCCGCTGAGACGGCAAGAGCCGCTCCTGCTGACGAGCCGGCGACGAATGTGCGTCTTGAAACGAGCGTCATAGATTGCCTCGTAGCCCGCGGCCAGGGCCCTGCAGCGCGTGGCTGGCCGCCGACGCTGTGGATCGATCCTTAGGCGGATGCGCTCGCTAGTTGCCGCACTTGCACAGGGCTTCTTTGAAGCTGCCAAGCTGCACGAGGTTCAGGCTGGCGGCGTCCAAAGCATTGTTCAGGGCCTGCTGATAATTCTCCACGCTGCCGGAATAGCCATAGGCGCCGTCGCGCCCCTGGATCGTTTCCGTCCAGCAGCTATTGCCGGAGGGGCTCAGCAGCTGTCCTTTGAACGCGACCTGGGCGTCGTAGCTGGAACGGTGCCAGACGCTCTCCTTGGTGTGCACAGTGTCGACGGTGATGCTGAGTTTCGGACCGCTGCCGAGTCTGAAGCCGTTCTGGGTCAGCATGGTCTGGACGCCGTCCTGCACCCACGCGGCGACGTCGCTGCTGGTCGTGACCTCCGCTTTCAGAGGCTTGCTCTCATGGACGCGCTCACCGAGGGTCTTGTCGGCGCGGCCATCGGTAACCTGTACCTGCGAGACGGCCGAGCAGCTGAGATTGCCGACGACGGTCGAATCTTTGGGATTGCTCGAGTATTTCAGCGGCACGTTCATCGGGTCGATGCGATCGACGGCACACGCCGAGATCAGGAGCGGAGCGCTCAACACCATCAGCATCTTCATTTTCATTCGGGGTGTCCGGTGAGGCGGTGGCCGCAATCATAACGAAAGGGCGTCGGTGTTGGTACCACGCGACCGCCCCCGCGCCCGGCTCACTACGGCGTGCCGCTGTCATCGCCCAGTGGTGCGCCCGATCCCCGGCCTGCAGCGACAGCAGCCTGCCGCGGCCCCCGGGACAGACCGGCCGTCGCGGGCGCCTCCGCAGGGGCCATTTATGTGACGCCGGTCACTCACGGAACCGCGCCATGGCGCCGCTAAAGGCGAATCTGAGATGCCGTAACACTTTGAAAACGGAGAAAGGATTTAGCTTATTCAGGTGAATATCCGCTCCCAAGTCACCGTCCTGATCGCCGGGATCTTCCTGATCCTCGGGCTGGCTGCGATCCTCGTCGGCAAGCTGGTGATCATGCCGAGTTTCGCGCAGCTCGAGCGCGCGGATGCCGCCACGGAGATGCTCCGCATCGAGCACTCCCTCGATCAGACTCTCGAACAGGTCGCGCTCGCAAGCGTCGACTGGGGCAACTGGGCCGACACGTATCGCTTTGTCGTTGACCGCAACCCCGAGTTCATCCGCGCCAACATCACCGGAGTTGCCCTCAAGCAGCTCGACGTGAACGCGCTCTTGATCATCAACCGCGATGGCGAGGTCGTTCTGGCCAGGGACAATGACCTGAAGAGCGATCGGCCGCTGGGGCTTGATCTGGTCAGTCGCGCCACGCTTCCTGAGGATTTTCCGTGGCGTGCCAACCTTCGCGACGGCCGCCCGGCCCGTGGCCTCCTCAACAGCAATCGCGGCGTGCTGCTGCTCGCGGCGTCTCCGATCCTGGACGGCAACGGCGGGGGGGCGGCACGCGGCATGGTGCTGATGGGGCGCCTGCTTAACGACGCGGTGGTTGCCGGCATCGCGGCGCGCGCACAGGCGCAGTTGACGATGCTGTCGCCCAATGCCGCTCCCGCGGCCGAGGAGCTCAATGAGACCGAAGCGGTAACCCGGGTCTTCAAGCCGTTCCGCGATATCTACCAGCGACCCGCGATGGCTTTGCGGGTTGACGTGCCACGGGAAGTGACCCTGCGCGGCAAGGCGGCGGTGAAGGTCGCGGCCTGGTGCCTCCTGGCTGCGGTCGTCGTCGTCCTGATCCTGCTGGTGGTAGTGCTGAATCGGGTGATCCTCGAGCCCCTCGGGGCGATCACGCGCCACGCGGTCGCAGTCGGGGAGGGCGGGGATGCGGCGCCGCTCGGCCTCAGGCGCAACGATGAGATGGGCGTGCTCGCGCACGAGTTTGATCGCATGGTGCAGCGAGTCGCCGAGTCGCGCATGCAGCTGGTGGATCAGTCCTTCCAGGCCGGTTTCGCCGAGCTCGCCAAGGGCGTACTGCACAATCTCGGCAATGCTATGACGCCGATCGGCGTGCGGCTTGCGAATCTCGGCGAGCGGTTGCGCCAGGCACCCGCCGAGGACGCCGAGCAGGCTGCTACCGAGCTGCATGGCGGACAGTGCGATGCTGCGCGCAAAGCTGACCTGGAGGAGTTCCTGCGGCTCGCCTGTAAGGAGCTGGCCGTCACCGTGCGCGCCGCCCAGGAGGACGTCGCAGTAATGACGCGGCAGACGACCGTCGTACAGACCACGCTCGCTGAGCAGATGCGCGCGGCCCGCAACGAACACGTCATCGAACCGGTGCGTCTCACCGAGCTCGTCGCGCAGTCCCTCGAGATCGTCCCGGATGCCTGCCGCCAGCGCCTTACCATCGATACCGATGAAACTCTGCGCCGACTCGGCGTGGTGCGGGTCGCACGCACCGTGCTGCGGCTCATCCTGCAGAATCTGATTATCAATGCGGCGGATGCGGTGCGCGATGCCGGCAGGGAAAGAGGCGTCCTGCGGGTTAGCGCCGAGATCGTCCGGGAGCGCGACGAGCCGCAGCTACATCTGCAGTGCCGCGATGACGGCGTCGGCATTGCACCCCAGAATCTCGAGCGCGTGTTCGAGAAGGGGTTCTCCACCAAATCTCCGGAAACCAACCACGGAATCGGTCTGCACTGGTGCGCAAACGCGATCAGTGCCCTCGGCGGTCGCATCTGGGCGGCCAGCGACGGCCCGGGCCGGGGCGCCTCGATGCACCTCCTGGTGCCCATAGTCACGCGTGAACCGGTCTCCGCAACAGGAGCCCTCTGAGGTCTGTCATGTCTGATTCAAGCTCAACGCCCACCCGGGTTCTGGTCGTCGATGACGAGGCCGAAGTTCGTGATGCCTACCGGCAGATCCTGCTCGAGAATGAAGTCACCCAGGAAATGGTGGGCTTTCGCGAGCTGCGCAGCCGCCTGTTCAACCGCAAGAACCCCTCCGACACGGCGCGCGAGCGCTCTCCGGTACGCGCCGCGGGCTTCGAGCCGGTGTTCTGCGACGGCGCCAACGCGGCCGTCACCATGGTCAAGGAGAGTCTGGCGCGCAATCAGCCCTTCGCGGTGGTGTTCCTCGATATGCGCATGCCGCCCGGACCTGATGGCGTGTGGGCGGCCACACAGATCCGCGAGCTCGACCCGGCGGTTGAGATCGTGATCTGCACGGCGTACTCGGACGTGGATCCCTGCGAGATCGGTGGTCTGGCGCCGCCCGAGGACAAGCTCTCCTACCTGCAGAAGCCCTTTCATCCCCATGAGATCCGCCAGCTGACGATCGCGCTGAGCAGCAAGTGGCGCGCCGAGCGGCGCATCGTGAAGCTCGCCTACTTCGATACGCTGACGGGCCTGCCGAACCGCGAGCAGTCGCAGCGCCGCCTGGTGAGCGCGCTGCAGGCCGCCAAGGACAACCAGCGCACGCTCGCGGTGCTGTATCTGGATCTCGACAACTTCAAGCGCGTCAACGACACTCTTGGGCATGCCGTCGGCGATGAGCTGCTGTGCGTGGTGGCCGAGCGCCTGCGCAGTTCGCTGCGCTACGGGGGCGAGGGCGCCCCCGCCGGCACCGCCGACAGCGCGCGCCCCGGGGACCTGGCACGCCTCGGTGGCGATGAGTTCCTGGTGCTGCTACCGAACCTGCGCGCCGTGAACGACGCCGGGGCGGTGGCGGAGCGGCTCATTGCGGCCCTGCGCGAGCCGGTGCAGCTCGCCATGAACTCGCTCGTGGTCACACCGAGTGTCGGCATCGCCCTCTACCCGCGCGATGGCGCCGATGCGGACACGTTGCTGCGCAACGCGGATCTTGCGATGTATTTCGCCAAGCGTCGCAGCCCCGGCACGCATGCATTCTTCGACGTCGCCATGAATGCAACCGCCCTGCACCGTTTCACGATCGAGGAGCAGCTGCGCGGCGCGCTCGAGCGCGACGAATTTTCACTTCAGTACCAGCCGCAGTTCGATGTGCGCACCGGCACCGTCTCGGGAATCGAGGCGCTGCTGCGCTGGAACAGCGCCGAGCTCGGCGCGGTGAGTCCGCTCGAGTTCATTCCGGTCGCCGAGGAGACCGGGCTCATCCACTCGATCGGCAAGTGGGTGCTGCGCAACGCCTGCCGGCAGGCACGCGCCTGGCGCGATGAGGGTCTGCCGTTCCAGAGAATGGCGGTCAATGTGTCCGGGCGACAGTTCGCGCTGGCGGAATACCCGGCGGAGGTGGCCGCGATCCTCGAGGAGACCGGGCTTGCGCCATCGGCGCTGGAGCTGGAGATCACCGAGTCCGTGGTTATGGCAGACGAGGTCTGGGCGCAGAAGGCGATCAACGAACTCAAGCAGCTCGGGATCTCGCTGGCGATCGACGACTTCGGTACCGGCTACTCAAGCTTCGGGCGCCTGCGTCACTTCTCGGTGGACCGCCTGAAGATCGATCGCTCCTTCGTCAGCAGCGTCACCGAGTGCAACGATGATCGCGCCATCGCCGCCGCCATCATTGCCATGTCGCGCTCGCTGCGCATCAACGTGACTGCCGAGGGCGTGGAGAACTTTCCGCAGCTGGCGTTCCTGCAGGAGCAGGACTGCCAGGACGCACAGGGGTTCCTCCTCAGCCGCCCGCTGGCGCCGGAAGCAGCGCGCGAGCTGTTGCGCCGGGTCAATGATGCGAGCGACGAGTCACGCACCCAGCGCCTCAAGGTCATCATCGGCTGACACGCCCGGCCGCGGCTGCCTGGCCCGGCCGGTCATTGCAGGCTTGTCGCTCGCCGTTTGCGGGTAGAATCGCCCGGGTTTCCCTCCTCAGCCACCCGGGTTAATGAAGACCGCGCTCGCCGATTTCATCAAGGACACGCCGGCGGGACAGGAGGCCGATGCCATCCTGCGCAGCTGCGTGCACTGCGGATTTTGTCTCGCGAGCTGTCCTACCTATCAGCTGCTCGGTAACGAGCTCGACAGTCCCCGCGGCCGCATCTACCTTATGAAGCAGGTGCTGGAGGGTGAGGCGGTCAGCGACAGCACCCAGTTGCACTTGGATCGCTGTCTTGGCTGCCGCGCGTGCGAAAGCGCCTGTCCGTCCGGCGTGAAATACGGACGACTCCTCGACATTGGACGCGCGGTGACCGAGAAGCGCGTGGCGCGCTCGCCGGCGACGGCTGCCAAGCGCTTTCTCCTGGGCAAGATCGTGCCCTACCCGGAACGTGCGGCGCTACTGCTGAGGGCCGCACGCCTCGCCCGTGCGCTGCTGCCGCGCAGCCTGCGCGCTCAGCTACCCGAACTTCCGGCGCCGCTCCCGGCAGCCGCGCTCGCTTGGCCCGCGCCCCGGCACGCACGCCGCGTGCTGCTGTTGGAGGGATGCGTGCAACCCGCCCTGGCGGCCGGCATCAACCCTGCCGCGGCCCGCGTCCTGGACCGGGTCGGGATCTCGGCGCTGCCCGTGTCGGCGGCCGGGTGTTGCGGGGCCGTGAGCCAGCACCTGGGTGAGGAGGCCGACGCGCATGCGCAGTTGAAGCGCAACGTGGATGCCCTGTGGCCGGGGATCGCAGCGGGTGCCGAGGCGGTGCTGATGACCTCCAGTGCCTGCAGCGCGATGTTCGCCGACTACGGGCGGTTGCTCGCGGATGACCCGCAGTACGCGGCCCGCGCCGCCCGCATCGGCGAATTGACGCGCGACGCGAGCCAGCTCTTGGCCTCCGAGAGCGCCGCCCTGAAGAGCGCGCTGCTGCAGGCGCGCGCCGCGCACGGCACCGGGCCGGCAACCCGGGTGGCCTTCCAGGCGCCCTGCAGCCTGCAACACGCGCTGAAGGCCTCGGGGACGATCGAGCCGCTGCTGCTTGCCGCGGGATTCACGCTGACGGTGGTCGATGACGGTCAGCGCTGCTGCGGGTCGGCGGGCACCTATTCCATCCTGCAGCCGGAGCTCTCGCAGCGCCTGCTCGCGGCTAAGCTCGAAGCGCTTGAGCGCGGCGCGCCCGAGGTGATTGCGACCGCCAATATCGGCTGCCTGCATCACCTGCGCGGCGCCACCTCGACGCCGGTGCGCCATTGGGTCGAGCTGCTCGATGAAAGACTCGGCGGTGGCTGATGCCTGGGGTGAGCGCATGCCGCGCTCGGTCGGCCTGCTGCAGACGGTGGCCCTCTCCGTGGGCGTCACGATCGGCAGCGGCATTTTCCGCGTGCCTGCGATCGTTGCCGGGCAGCTTCAGTCGCCGGGGCCGATGCTCGTGTGCTGGGTCCTGGGCGGCCTCGTCGCCCTGTGCGGCGCGCTCTCGATCGCCGAGCTCGCCGGTGCACTGCCACGCTCGGGGGGCGTGTTTGCGTACCTGCTCGAGGCCTACGGGCCGCTGCCCGCGTTCCTGTTCGGCTGGACCGAGCTCGTGGTCATCCGCGCCGCGGCTCTTGGTGCAACCTCTACGATCTTCGCCGAGTATCTAGGTTACTTCTGGCCGCTGAGCGCAGCGCAAGTCCGCTACGTCGCGGCGGCGGCGATCGCCGCCATCGGGGCGATCAACTACCTGGGCGTACAGCGGGCGGCCTCCCTGCAGAGCGTGGCCACGGCACTCAAGTACGCAGCGCTCATGGCTCTGGGTGTGCTGGCCTTCACGGCGCGGGGCGGGAGTGTTGCGCACTTCACCAGCGTCCCCTTCGGCAGCGGCCTGTCGGTGTCGCTGCTGGCGACGGCCCTGATACCCGTGCTGTGGACGTACGACGGCTGGGCGGATCCGGCGAGCGTGGCCGGCGAGATCCGCGACCCGCAGCGCAACCTCCCGCGCGCGCTCATCGCAGGCGCACTGAGCGTGATGCTGGTGTATCTGCTCGTGAACGTGGGCTTCCTGTATGCGCTCGCGCCCTCGCAGATGGCCGGCTCGCGCCTGATTGCGGCGACGGTCGCCGAGCGGGTGCCGCTCCTGGGCGCCGCCGGTGCCGGCGTGATCGCCGCTGCGGTGGTGCTCGCGGCCTTCAGTGGTCTGAACGGCTCGATGCTGACGGGCTCGCGCATCTTCTTCGCGATGGCCGATCGCGGCCTGTTCTTCCGGGCCGTGGCGCGCGTCTCGCCGCGCTTCCACAGTCCCTCGGTTGCTATCGCGCTCGCCACCGTACTTGGCATCGCGTACGTGCTGGAGAATGACTTTGCGCAGCTCGCCGACAAGTTCGTGCTCGGCATCTGGCCCTTCTACGCGCTCGGCGTCGGCGCCGTCTTCGTCCTGCGCCGCACCCGCCCGCAGCTGCCACGTCCCTACCGGGTGTGGGGCTATCCGCTCGTGCCGCTGGTGTTCCTGCTGGCATCGATACTGATGGTGGGCAATGCCCTCATCACCGACCCGCGCAACACCGGCGTCACCTTCCTCATCATCCTGGCGGGGATCCCCGTGTACTGGGTGCGTGCCCGGCTGCAGCGCTCGCGCGCGTCTTAAGCCGCAACGCTCTGTCGGCTTCATATTAAGATAGACACTCTCCCCGGCAGGACGGCATAAGCTTGTCAAAATCAGGCAAAGGCGCGCTCGCGTTCATCTTCGTCACGGTGCTGGTCGACTCGATCGGCTTCGGCATCATCCTGCCCGTGCTGCCACGCCTCATCATGCAGCTGACCGGCGTGAGCATCGACCGCGCCGCAGCCTACGGCGGCTGGCTCGCCTTCTGCTACGCGGCGATGCAGTTCTTCTGTGCGCCCATCCTCGGCAACCTGAGCGACGCCTTCGGACGGCGTCCGGTGTTGCTCTTCGCACTCGCGGCGCTCGGCTGCGACTACTTCATCATGGGGTTCGCGCCGACGATCGTCTGGCTGTTCGTGGGCCGCGCGGTCGCCGGTATCGCCGGGGCTTCCTTTACGCCCGCTTACGCCTACGTCGCCGACATCACCGAACCTGCCAAGCGGGCCCAGAACTTCGGCCTCATGGGCGCAGCCTTCGGCGGCGGCTTCATCCTGGGGCCGGCCATTGGCGGCCTGCTCGGCAACCTCGGTCCGCGCGCGCCCTTCTTCGCAGCCGCCGCGATCGCACTTGCTAATACGACGTTCGGCTACTTCGCGCTCCCGGAATCCCTGCCACCGGCGAGGCGCCGCCCCTTCCACTGGGTGCGCGCCAATCCGCTCGGCACCCTGTTGCAAATGAGGAAATATCCGGTGGTGCCGTGGCTACTGGGCGCGGTCTTCCTGTGGCAGCTCGGGCACCAGGTGCTGCCGAGCACCTGGGCTTTCTACACCATCTCGAAGTTCGGCTGGAGCAGCGCCGAGGTGGGGTATTCGCTTGCGTGGGTGGGTCTGCTGATGGCGGTCGCGCAGGGCGTGTTCACGCGCATCCTGATCCCGTTTCTCGGCGGCGAACGGCGCGCGGCGCTGACCGGCATGGCTGCGGCACTACTGGCATATCTCGGCTACGCGTTCGCGACCGACAGCTGGATGATGTACGCGGTGTCGCTCACCACCTTCGTTTTCGCGGTTGCGTATCCTTCCATGAACGCGATCGCCTCGCAGCAGGCGCCCGCCGATGCCCAGGGAGAAATGCAGGGCGCGATCGCATGCCTTTACAGCCTGAGCGCAATTCTGGGGCCGCCGTTCATGACACAGATCTTCGGTTACTTCTCGGCGCCCGCCGCCGTCGTCCACTTTCCGGGCGCGGCATTCCTGGCCGCGGCGCTCCTGACCCTCGGCAGCGCTGCCTTACTGGTGCGCGCGCTGCGCCTCGCACCGCCGCCGGCGGCGGTCAGCGTGGCTGCCGGCGAGGTCTGAAGCGTGTGTGCCAGCACCCGACGCCTGCTGCTGACGGCGCTCGTGTTTCTCGCCGGCTGGGCGCAGGCCGCGCTGGCCGCCGACGCGCCGCCGATCCGTCACGTGTTTGTGCTGGTGCTCGAGAACCAGTCGTATGAGTACACCTTCGGGCCGCAGTCGCAGGCACCCTACCTCGCCAGGGAGCTGCCGGCGCGCGGCGCGCTGCTGCGCCAGTACCACGGCATCGGGCATTACAGCCTGGACAATTACCTCGCCCTGATCAGCGCGCAGGCACCGAATGACGAGACGCAGATGGACTGCCTCGTGTTCAGCGAATTCAAGCCCACCGCCACCGGCCTTGATGCGCACGGCCAGCTGCACGGCGCCGGCTGCGTGTATCCGGCGATCGTGAAGACGCTGCCGGACCAGCTCGAGGCAGCGGGGCTCACCTGGCGGGCGTACATGGAGGACATGGGCAGGAACCCCGCGCGCGAGCGCCCCACCTGCGCGCACGTCGCCGTAGGCGCGCGCGAAAACACCGACGGTGCGCAGATCGGCGACCAGTACGCCAACAAGCACAACCCGTTCGTCTATTTCCACTCGATCATCGATGACCAGGCGCGCTGCGACCACCACGTCGTCAACCTCAACCTGCTGCCGGCGGATCTCGAGGATGCCGCACGCAGCCCAAACTACGTGTTCATCACGCCCAACCTCTGCCACGACGGCCACGATGACCCGTGCGTGGACGGAGGGCGCGGCGGACTCCACGCGGTCGATCAGTTCCTGAGGCTGTGGGTGCCGCGCATAATGGAGTCGCCGGCGTTCCGCGAGTCCGGGATGCTCGTGATCACCTTCGACGAGTCCGGCAGCATCAGCGCGGCCGGGGCGAGCGCCTGCTGCGGTGAGCGCGCGCTGCCGGGCGCCAAGTACCCGCCCGGGCTCTCAGGTCCCGGCGGCGGCCGCATCGGCGCGGTGGTGCTGTCCCCCTTCATCAAGGCCGGGACCGTCAGCGATACCCCCTATAACCACTACGCGTTGCTGCGCACCATCGAGGGGATCTTCGGGCTGGTGCCGCTTGGCTACGCGGCGGCCGCGGATCTCGAGAGCTTCGGCAGCGACGTGTTCAGCGCCGGCGCGCCGCGTCAGCCCGCTCAATGAGGTCGCTGACGATTGGGTTCGTGGTGCGCAGGAGCGGACCGAAGATCTTCTGCACCGGGCTGAAGGTGACTTCCTTGCCGAACATGCCCGGTTGGCGCAGCGTGAGCGTGGCGCGTGGGGGATTGGTCAGGCCGGAGTAGCTGATGTTGATGATGTTGGCGAGCGGGATGCGCTCCTCCTCGCCACGGAAACGCACGCGCAGTGCATCGCCGTCGTCGTACACCGCATCCGCAAGGTCAAAGACCAGGCGGCGCATCAGCCAGAAGCCCAAGCCAAACATCAGAAACGGCACGACGAAGAACACGAGCGCAGGCTTTGCCCGCGCGTGCAGGCCCGCGCTCAGGGCCGTGGCGAGAAACAGCGTTAGACCGCCGAACCAAAGCAACGGGAATACCCGCTTCACGAAGAAGGTGTTGCGCGAGGAAATGCGCTTACCGCTCTCGTCATCCACGGCCGCGATACCTCGGTGCAGGGGCCGACAGGGGGAGGGGCCCGGGACCACGCACGCGCTTCGGGCTATCCCCTAAGTTACTGAAAACGCCCGGGTTTACTGTGCGCTGCAGCACGATCGGATAAATCCGCCCCCGTGTCACGCCTCCCGAATGCACCGGCAGGCCGCTCGACAAATACTTGCCGAGGCAGTATTATCGTCGGCAGTAATAGTTCCGGCAGCGATAATTGTCCATGATCCGCCGCAGCAGCAGCAAGGCCGAGCCCGTGACCGCGCTCCAGCCCCCAGGCGAGGGGCTGAGCGTGGGCTACCTCATGGGGCGTGCCCGTGCGTCGCTCCTCTCGGGTCTGGATGCCGAGCTTGCGCCGTTCGATCTCACCGGCATGCAGTTCGCAGCCCTCAAGCACATCGGCGAGGGAGCGGCGCGCACCGCGGCTGACCTGTGTCGCTTCATGCAGTACGACACCGGGGCGATGACTCGCATTCTGGATCGCCTCGAGGCCAAGACCCTGGTGCGTCGCGAACGCTCGCGCGAAGACCGCCGCACCGTGGTGCTGCGGCTGACACCTGGCGGGCATGCCCAGATCGTGCGGCTCGCGGCGGTCGCCGGACGGGTGCTCGAGGCGCATCTCGCAGGCTTCGACCACGACGAAATCGAGGCGCTCAAGAGCTACCTCGGACGGATGATCGATAACGGACACACGCTGGGGGACACTCGACAGACAGGTACAGGCGGCAAGTCATGAATTCCCGCATCGCGCTTCTGCTTTCCCTCATGGCATTCACGCTCATCGGCTGCGTCGATCGCGGCAACTGGAAGCCCGCACCGCAGTTGAAGCCCGACGCGCTCGCGAGCAGCCAGGCCCTCCAAGACGCGAAGCTCGAGGCGGCTGCGTGGCCGACCGATCAGTGGTGGCGCTCCTACGGCGATCCGCAGCTCGATGCCCTGGTCGAGGAGGCGCTCGCCGGCAGTCCGACGCTCGAGATCGCGCAGGCGCGCCTGCGCGCGGCGCAGGCGCAGACGGTTGCAGCCCGTGCGGCGCGCGATCCGCAGGCTGCATTCAATGCCGGCCTCACCCGCGAGCGCTTCCCGCAGAACGAGCTGTATCCGGCGCCCTTAGGCGGTTCCTGGGCGACCGAGGGCAATGCCACGCTCGACTTCAGCTGGGATCTGGATCTGTGGGGGCGCAACCGCCAGCTGCTGGCGGCTGCCCGGGCAGGGGAGGCGGCCGCCGAGGCCGACCGCCAGGCCGCGCGCCTGGCGATATCGGTCGCGGTGGTGCAGGCGTACATCCAGTTCGATCTCAACTACTCGCTCCTCGATGTCACCAGCGACAATCTCAAGCAGCAGCAGTCGATCCTCGATCTCACCCAGCAGCGCGTGAGCGCGGGTCTGGAGAATACCGCCCGGGTGAAACAGTCCGAAGGTACGGTGGCGCTCACGCGTGCCGGCCTCGCCTTCGTCGAGGCCAACATCGAGCTGTCGCGCAACCAGCTGGCGGACCTCGCCGGCGCCGGCCCCGATCGCGGCCAGGCACTCGGGCGCCCGCAGTTGAACGCCCCGGCCGACATCGCGCTGCCCTCACAGCTGCCGGCGGATCTGCTCGGGCGCCGCCCGGATGTGGCCGCCGCCCGTGCCCTGGTCGAGGCGGCGAACCGCGGCGTCAAGGCCGCAGAGGCCGACTTCTATCCCAACATCAACCTGGCGGCCTTCGCCGGCCTGCAGCCGGTCGGGTTGTCGCAGGTGTTTGACTCGCGCACTTTCGGCGCAGGACCGGCCTTAAGCCTGCCGGTCTTCAACCGTGGTGCGCTGCGCGGGCAGCTGTATGGACGCCAGGCGCAGTTCGACTCCTCCGTCGGCCAGTACAACCAGACCCTGCTCGATGCCGTGAAGGACGTCGCCGACGTGGTCGCCAACTGGCGCGGTTTGGAGCGCGAGACCCTCCAGGAGCAGACCGCGCTCGACGCCGCGCAGCGCTCCTACGATCTGACCAGCGAGCGCTACCGCGCAGGGCTCGACAACTACCTGAGCGTGCTTTCCAGCCAGAACCAAGTGCTGCTCGCCCAAACGCTGCGCGCGGAGCTGCAGGCGCGTCGGCTCACCTTCAGCGTCAACCTGGTGCAGGCCCTCGGTGGCGGCTACGTCGCGCCGGCCGGCTGACCCTACGACTGCCGCCCACCCACTTCCCAGGATCGAGTAAGCGCACATGGACGCCCAGGTAACGACTGAACCGGCCACGACGCAGACGCTGCGCCAGCGGCGCCAGAAGTGGCTCGTCATCCTCACCGTGGCACTCATCGTGGTGGCGCTCCTCGTGGGCGCCTGGTGGCTTTTCTACGGCAGTCACTACCAGAACACCGACGATGCCTACGTCGCCGGCGACCTGGTCAACGTCATGCCGCAGGTGAGCGGCACGGTGGTGAGCATCGGGGCGGACGAGACCGACCTCGTCAAGGCCGGCCAGGAGCTCATCAAGCTCGATCCGACCGACATGCGCATCGCGCTGCAGGACGCCGAGCAGCAGCTGGCGCGCACGGTGCGCCAGACGCGCACCGTGTTCGCCAACCGCGACCAGTTGACCGCCATCGTCAGCCAGCGCCGCGCGGACCTTAACCGCGCCCAGGCCGACTTCGACCGCCGCAAGAACCTCGCCGCATCCGGCGCGGTCTCGGGCGAGGAGCTCGGGCACGCGCGCGATGAGCTGAAGGCCGCCCAGGACGGGCTCGTCGCGGCGCAGAAGAACCTCGCTGCCAGTGTCGCCCTCGTCGGACAGACCGGGGTAGCCGACAACCCGGACGTGCAGGCGGCAGCCACGCAGGTCGAGAAGGCCTGGCTCAACCTGCAGCGCACCAGTGTGCGGGCGCCGGTATCGGGCTACGTCGCCAAGCGCGGCGTGCAGCTCGGCGACCACATCGCCCCGGGCGCCCCGCTCATGGCGATCGTGCCGCTCGAGCGCATGCGCGTCGAGGCGAACTTCAAGGAAGTACAGCTGCGCCGTATGCGTCTCGGGCAGCCCGCCAAGGTCGTGGCGGACCTCTACGGCGGCAAGGTCGAGTACCACGGTACGGTGCAGGGCATCGGGCTCGGCACCGGGGCGGCCTTTGCGCTCTTGCCGGCGCAGAACGCCACCGGCAACTGGATCAAGGTCGTGCAGCGCGTGCCGGTGCGCATCATGCTCAGACCCGAGGAGCTGCGCGCGCACCCGCTGCGCATCGGCCTGTCCACCCGGGTGAGCGTCGAGACCGTGAACGAGAACGGCCAGCAGCTGGCGCAGAGCGCACCGCAGAAGCCGGTGCTCAGCACCGACACCTACCAACTCGACAACGCGGAGATCAAGGCGCGCATCGCCGAGATCATCCGCGACAACACGCGTGAGGGCGCACCGCCCGCCGGATGAGCGAACCCAAGCAGCCGCTCGCGCCTCTGCACGGGGCGCAGCTCGCGATTGCGACCTTCGGCGTCTCGCTCGCGACCTTCATGCAGGTGCTCGACACCACCATTGCCAACGTGTCGGTGCCCACCATTGCCGGCAGCATGGGTATCAGCGCCACCCAGGGTACCTGGGTCATCACCTCCTTCACCGTCGCGACCGCCATCTCCATGCCGCTCACCGGGCGCGTGGCCGAACGCTTAGGCCAGGTACGCCTGTTCCTCCTGGCCACGGTGCTGTTCACGATTGCCTCGATCCTGTGCGGCCTCGCGCCCAACATGCCGATGCTCATCGCCGGGCGCGTGTTGCAGGGGGCGGTGGCAGGACCCCTGATGCCGCTGTCGCAGGCGCTGATGCTGTCGATCTACCCGCGCGAGAAGCGCGGCCAGGCGCTGGCCTTGTGGGCGACGATCGCGGTCGTCGCCCCGATCGTGGGTCCCATCCTCGGTGGCTACATTTCCGACAACGCCTCCTGGCCCTGGATCTTCTTCATCAACGGACCGGTCGGAGTGCTGGCGGTGCTTCTCACCACCGAGTCTATGCGGCGCATGGAGAGCGCGCGGCACAAGCCGCCGATCGACTGGACCGGGCTCGTGCTGCTGGCCGTGTGGGTAGGAGTGCTGCAGGTGATGCTCGACCTGGGATCGGATGAGAACTGGTTCGACTCGCCGCTGATCATCTCCCTGACCCTCATCACCTCCATCGTGTTCTGTTACTGGCTGGTATGGGAGCTCAACCACCCCTACCCGATCGTGGACCTGTCCTTGTTCAGGGACCGCAACTTCGCCGTCGGGGCGGGCGGGGGCAGCCTCATCTACGCGGCCTTCTTCGGCAGCAGCGTGCTGCTGCCGCTCGTGCTGCAGACCCAGTTCGGCTACACCGCGACCTGGGCGGGACTCGTCATCGCGCCGATCGGCATCGCCCCGATCCTAGGCTCGCGCTTCGTGGGGCGTAACTACCAGCGTGTGGATCCACGCCTGCTGATCACCGCCTCGTTCTTCATCACCGCACTCGTCATGTGGTTGCGGTCGCACTCGAGCACCGACTGGGGGCTGTGGAACCTGCTCGAGCCGCAGGCGCTGCTCGGGGTGGGTGTCATGATCATGTTCACCCCGCTCACCGCCGTCACGCTTTCAACGCTGGATCCGCACCGCTCGGCCAGCGCGCTCGGGGTGTCGAGCTTCATGCGCCTCACGGCCTCGGGCTTCGGCGCCTCGCTCTTCACCAGCATCTGGCAGAACCGCGCCGCCGTGCACCACACGCGCCTGGCCGAGGCGATCACGGCGTTCGATCCGGTGCGCAGCGGCACCTTTGGCACGCTGACACAGCGCGGTCTCGACGCGCAGCAGGCCTACGGACTCGTGGATGCCACGCTCACTAACCAGGCCTTCGTGATGGCGGCCAATGACGTGTTCTGGGCGGCCGCGATCGCGATCGTCGGCATCACCTCGATCGTGTGGCTGGCGCGGCCACCGTTTCATTTCATGTCGACGCCGGTGGTGAGCGAGTAGGGCAGCTACTCGAGCTTCAGGTAACACAACGGCAGGGCGGTGGTGGACTTGATGGTCTCGAGCGCGAAGCTGGCACTCACGTCCTGGAACTCGACCGCGGAGATCAGGCGCTTGTAGACCACGTCGTAGGCGTCGATGTCCGGCACCACAATGCGAATCAGGTAGTCCACGTCCCCGCTCATGCGGTGGATCTCGGTGACCTCGGGGATGTCGCGCACTGCGCGCACGAATCTCTGGAACCAGGCATCGCTGTGGTTGCCGGTCTTGAGCGTCACGAACACCGTGGTGCCCACGTTCAGGGCATGCGCATCCAGGAGCGCCACGCGCTGCCGGATGACCTTGTCGGCCTCAAGCTTCTGGATGCGCCGCCAGCAGGGGGCCTTGGAGAGTCCGACCCGCTCGGCGATCTCGGCGGCGGTCAGTTCGCTGTTGGACTGCAGGAGATCCAGGATCTTGGCGTCGATCTTATCCATGGAACGCTGTTTCTCGTGAGGCCGTTTATGAGCAACATTGTTGCTCAAATCGGGGTTCTTGGCCAGATCTTAGCAACCACGCAGCGCCGCCCCGCCGCTACGATCGTCCCCATGGCTGCACTGCGACCTTTCACCGAGCACCCCGCATCCGTCGGGGAGACTTATGCCGAGCACTGCGGCACTGCGGTCTATTTCGGTGCCCGCATGATCTTCGCAGGCTGCGCCTGCCTCGTGCATGGGCTCTTGCCCTTCGCCTTCGTGCGCACCGGCAGCCGGGCGATCGCCGAGCTCTACGAGCGCATGATCACCAAGCGCTGCGCCGCCCCGCCGGCCCCGCTCCCCCGCGACAGCCGCCTGCCGCTGTAGCCGTGGGCCCGCTCGACCGGGCGTTCGCTCCCGGCGTCACCTGGGTCCGCCAGGCGCTGCCCGGGATCCTCATCGCGATCCTGCTGGCGCTGCTCGCGCGCGCGATGGCGCAACAGCTCGCCCAGGGCGCGATCGGGCTGCCGAAATTCCCCCTAAGTCCCGTCATGTGCGCAGTGCTCCTCGGCATGCTCTGGCGCAACAGCATTGGCGTGCCGGCCTGGGCAACTGCCGGGCTCAACTGGACCATGCACCGGCTGTTGCGCGTCGGTATCGCGCTCGTCGGCTTGAGGCTCACCCTGGGCGGCGCGACCGCGATTGCAGCTACCGCGCTCCCCGTGGCGCTCGTCTGCCTCACGGTCGCCCTCGCCGGCGGCATCCTGATCTCGCGCGCGCTCGGCGTCCCGCGCCGCCTGGGCTACCTCCTGGCGATCGGCACGGCGGTGTGCGGCTGCACTGCAGTGGTGGCCATGTCGCCGGTTATCCGCGCCAAGAGCGCCGAGACCGCCTTCGCCGTCACCTGTGTGGTGCTCTTCGGCTGCACGGCCATGCTGCTCTACCCCTGGGTCGCGGGGCACTTCTTCAGCGCCTCACCGGTTCACGCCGGAGTCTTTCTGGGCACGGCGATCCACGACACCTCGCAGGTGATCGGCGCTGCGCTCATCTACTCACAGCAGGCCGCAGCACCCGCCGCGCTCGCGGCGGCAAGCGTCGCGAAGCTGATGCGCAACCTTTCGATCGCGGTGCTGGTGCCGGTGGCGGCCTGGCTCACGCAGCGCCACGAGGAGCGCGAGGGCGCCGATGCGGATGCGCCAACGGCCAGCACGGCACGCACGCCGCTGGTGCCGTTCTTCGTGCTCGCCTTCATCGGTTTCATCGTGGTGCGCACCGCGGGCGATGCGCTGTTCCATGACGGCGCCGGCTGGCTGAGCGTGGTGAACGGTGGTTATACGGCCTCCGACCTGTTCCTCACCTGCGGCATGACGGCCGTGGGTCTCTCGGTGTCCTTCACCGACATGTGGCGCATCGGCTGGCGCCCGCTCGCGGCCGGCTTCGTGGTAGCAACGCTCGTCGGCGGCTGCAGCCTCCTCTTGAACCTCGGCATGTATCACTGGCTCGGCTAGGGGCCCGCAGGCGCGGCAACGCTGCGCACGCTAGACTCCTTCACTTATACGAGAGGTGCGCGGGGTGGACGCCGCGGCCGGAGGCATCGGGCATGGCAAAGGCGCGTTCCTTGGTTTCGCGGCGGGCGGCGGAGGCTGCGGTGCGCACCCTCCTGCGCTGGGCGGGGGAGGACCCGCGCCGTGAGGGGTTGAAGGACACCCCGCAGCGCGTCGTGGACGCTTACCGCGACTGGTTCTCAGGCTACGACATTGACCCGGCTGCCTACCTGCGGCGCACCTTCGAGGAGGTGGGTGGCTACGATGAACTCATCGTGCTGCGCGACATCTCCTTCGAGTCGCACTGCGAGCACCACATGGCACCCATCATCGGGCGCGTGCATATCGGTTACCTGCCGGCCAGCAAGGTGGTGGGAATCAGTAAGCTTGCGCGCGTGGTGGATGGCTACGCACGGCGCTTCCAGGTCCAGGAGAAGCTCACCGCGCAGATCGCCAACTGCATCACCGAGGTGCTCAAGCCCCGTGGCGTCGGCGTGGTGGTGTCGGCGGTGCACGAGTGCATGACCACCCGCGGGGTGCACAAGCGCAACGTCTCGATGGTCACGAGCCGCATGACCGGGGTATTCAGGAGCGATGCCCGCACGCGCGCCGAGTTCCTGCGCTTCATCGACATGACCGGCAGTCGCGAGCCGTAAAGAACGCAGCGCCGCGCCGGCGGCCTCGTCAGGCGATCAGGGCCGCATCGGTGCGCGAGGCGCGCTTGCGGTCGTTTTCCTTCAGGAAGCGCTTGCGGATGCGGATCGAGGCCGGCGTGACCTCGACCAGCTCGTCATCGGCGATGAACTCCACCGCGTACTCGAGCGTGAGCTGGATCGGCGGGGTCAGCAGGATCGCATCGTCCTTGCCGGCGGCACGGATGTTGGTGAGCTTCTTGGTCTTGATGGGATTGACGACCAGATCGTTGTCGCGGCTGTGGATGCCGATGATCATGCCCTCGTACAATTTCTCGCCCGGGCCGACGAACAGGCGCCCGCGCTCCTGCAGGCTGAAGAGCGCGTAGGCCACCGCCTCGCCGTGCTCGTTACTGATGAGTACGCCGTTGTGGCGGTCGGGAATCTCGCCTTTGACCGCGGCGAAGCCATCGAAGATGTGGCTGATGAGTCCGGTGCCGCGCGTCAGCGTCATGAACTCGCCCTGGAAGCCGATGAGCCCGCGCGCCGGCACGCGGTACTCGAGGCGCGCGCGGCCGTTACCATCGATGCTCATATCGGTGAGCTCGGCGCGGCGGCTGCCGAGTGCCTCCATGACGCCGCCCTGGTGCTCTTCCTCGATGTCGACGGTGAGGGCCTCGTAGGGCTCGTGTACCTCGCCATCGACGATCTTGGTGAGTACCTGGGGACGCGACACCGCGAGCTCGTAGCCCTCGCGGCGCATGTTTTCGATGAGGATCGTCAGGTGCAGCTCGCCGCGGCCGGAGACGCGCATCACGTCGGGTTCCTCGGTGTCCTCGACCCGCAGCGCCACGTTGCTCTGCAGCTCGCGGTAGAGGCGCTCGCGGATCTGGCGGCTGGTGACGTACTTGCCCTCGCGTCCGCACAGCGGCGAGGTGTTGACCTGGAAGTTCATGGCAAGCGTCGGCTCATCGACGCTGATCGGCGGCAGCCCTTCGGCATGCTCAGGCTCACACAGGGTGAGCCCGATGTTGACGTCCTCGATGCCGGTAATGGCGACGATATCGCCCGCGCTCGCCTCTTCTACCGGGTTGCGCTGCAGACCGGTGAAGGTAAGCACCTGGGCGATCTTGGCGGTGCCGCGGTCTTCCGCGCCGTAACGCAGTGCCACGGTTTCCCCGGGGCGCACCACGCCGCGGCGGATGCGGCCGATGCCGATGCGGCCGACATAGGAGTTGTAGTCCAGGGTCGAGATCTGCAGCTGCAGCGGCAGGCCCGCGTCGGCCGCCGGCGGCGCCACGTGCGTCAGGATCGCCTCGAACAGCGCCGACATATCGGGGCGCCGCTCGGTGTAGTCGGTGCTGGCCCAGCCCTGCAGCGCTGAGGCGTAGATCACCGGGAAGTCGAGCTGCGCGTCGCTCGCGCCGAGCTTGTCGAAGAGGTCGAAGGTCTGGTCGATGACCCAGGCCGGGCGACTGCCGGGCCGGTCGATCTTGTTGACGACCACGATCGCCTTCAATCCCAGGGCCAGCGCCTTGCGGGTGACGAAACGCGTCTGCGGCATCGGGCCTTCCACCGCATCCACCAGCAGCAGCACTCCATCGACCATCGACAGGACGCGCTCGACCTCGCCGCCGAAGTCTGCGTGTCCCGGGGTGTCGACGATGTTGATACGCGTGCCGCCGTACTCGATGGCGCAGTTCTTGGCGAGGATCGTGATGCCGCGCTCGCGCTCGATGTCGTTGGAATCCATGATGCGCTCGCCCATGCGCTCGTGGGCGGCGAAGGTCCCGGACTGCTTGAGCAGGCAGTCGACGAGCGTCGTCTTGCCGTGGTCTACGTGCGCGATGATGGCGATGTTGCGGATAGGACGTTGCATGGCTTGGCTTGGGCCCTAAAGGGGGCCCGTGTTCCTTGGGCCGATCAGGCCGTCGCCCAGGTTCCGGGCGTGTCCAAAAAAGGGTGCGCAGGGTAGCAGATCCGCTGTGGAACTGCTTGTTTTTAGGGGGGATAGGGCGGGGAACCCCTAGATATGGGGGGCCCCGATCCGCAGCGCCGCGGTGGCGTAGCGGACCTCGATGAAAAAGGCGATGAACGCGGCCGCCAGCACCAGGAGCGAACCCACGAAGAGCGAGGCGATGAGCCCGCCGAGGCCGAGCCCAAAGAAGGCATTGGCGAACAGGGTCACCACTACGGCGGCGACCATGACCGCCGAAATCGCGCACAGCGAGATCGCGAAGTTGATGTAACGGGCGCGCTGCGCCAGCACCAGAAGATCGGCGTGCTGGGTGTCGGCCTTCCCTTGGCGGTTCTCGAGCCGTCCTTCGAGCGTACGCGCGCGGTCCACGATGCGGGCCAGGCGGTTGGTGAGCACCCCGAGCATGGCAGCGACACCGGTCAGAAGGAACACCGGAGCCACCGAGGACTGGATCAGGTGCGCGATATCGGTGCTGGCAATCGTGATCGGCATGGTTCTCGGGAACGTCAAAACCGCGGTGCGGCGCGGCAATTCTGCATCACAAAGCGTGACCTGCGGCAGCTTAACCGCGCCGGGCCAATATTGCGTGCCTGCCGGCTCTTGTTGTACGATCGTTCAACAAGAGCCCCGCCTGGAAGTGCCATGAAAACCGCCCATCTGCACCGCATCGACACCTCCGCGTCCGCCGACCTGGACAACCTGAGCCTGCCGGCCTGGATCTACCACGACCCGGAATTCTTCGAGGCGGAGAAGCGCTCGATCTTCCGCCAGGCCTGGCAGGTGGTCTGCCATCTCAATGACATCCCCAAGGCGGGCGACTACCACACCTTCGATTTCTTCGGCGAGTCGGTGCTCGTCGTGCGTGCCGAGGACGGCGGCGTGCGCGCGTTCCACAACGTCTGCCGCCACCGCGCCGCGCGCCTGGTCGATGGCCCTAAGGGCCACTGCGGCAAGCGCATCACCTGCCCCTACCACGCCTGGACCTACGGGCTCGACGGGCGCCTGGTGGCGGTGCCGAACAAGGAGAGCTTCAAGGGCCTGGATACGGCTCGTCATGGGCTCGCAACGCTTGAGCACGAGGTATTCCTCGGCTTCATCTTCGTGCGCTTGGCGCCCGGCCTGCCGAGTGTGCGCGACATGGCGGCGCCCTACCTGCACGAGATCAAGCCCTACCGCTTCGAGGAGCTGGTGCCCATGGGGCGCGTCTCGCTGCGCCCGCGCGCGGTCAACTGGAAGAACGTTGCCGACAATTTCTCCGATGGGCTGCACATCAACGTCGCGCACCCGGGCCTGACGCGCCTCTTCGGCAAGGGCTACGGCATCGAGGCGCGCCCCTGGATCGACAAGATGTGGGGAACGCTGCGCGACACGCCGTCCTCGAACTGGTCCGAGCGCGCCTACCAGCATTTCCTGCCGAAGGTCGAGCACCTGCCCCCCGAACGCCAGCGCCTGTGGACCTACTTCAAGCTGTGGCCGAACGTCGCCTTCGACATCTATCCGGACCAGATCGATTTCATGCAGTTCGTGCCGGTCTCGCCCACCGAGACGATGATCCGCGAGATCGCCTACGTGCATCCGGACTCAAGCCGCGAGATGCGCGCCGTGCGCTACCTCAACTGGCGCATCAACCGCCGCGTCAGCGCCGAGGACAAGTGGCTCATCGACCGCGTGCAGGCCGGCATGGCCTCCAGCAGCTACGCGTCCGGGCCCTTGAGCGAGGGCGAGGTGTGCCTGCGCAGTTTCGCGCGCCGCATGCGCGGCCTCATCCCGGAAAGCCAGCTGCCGCAGGCGCCGGCGCGAGGCTGGAGTCATGGCTGAGGGCGCGGCAGCGCGCTGCGACGCCCTCATCATCGGCGGCGGTCACAACGGCCTGGTGTGCGCGGCATACCTCGCCACCAGCGGCCTGAAAGTGACCGTGCTCGAGCGCCGCGACGTCGTCGGCGGCGCGGCCGTCACCGAGGAGTTCCACCCGGGTTTCCGCAACTCGGTGGCCGCCTATACCGTCTCGCTCCTCAATCCCAAGGTCATCAACGATCTCGAGCTGCATCGTTTCGGGTTGAAAGTGGTCGAGCGCCGTGCCTCGAACTTCCTGCCGACCGCCGACGGGCGCTACATCCTCACCGGCGGCGAGCGCACGCACTCCGAGGTGGCCAAGTTCTCCAGTCGCGATGCGGCGCGCCTCGGCGCCTATGGGCAGAAGCTGGAGGCGATCGCGGACGTGCTGCGCGACCTCGTGCTCACCACCCCGCCGAACGCGCTCGAGGGCAGCTGGCGCGAGGCGCTGCCCGAGCTGCTGCGCGCTGCCAGGGTCGGCGGGCGCGTGCGCAAGCTCGACATGGAGCTGCGCCGCGAGCTCTTGGCGCTGTTCTCGATGTCCGCCGGGGACTACCTCGACAACTGGTTCGAGTCCGACCCCATCAAGGCGGTGTACGGGTTCGATGGCATCGTCGGCAATTACGCGAGCCCCTACACCCCCGGCTCCGCCTACGTACTCCTGCATCACGTCTTCGGCGAGGTCAACGGCAAGCGCGGCGCCTGGGGCCATGCCATCGGCGGCATGGGGGCGATCACCCAGGCGATGGCTAAATCCGCCGGCGCGCGTGGCGTCACGATCCGCACCGGTACCCCGGTGCGCGAGGTGCTGGTCGAGTCCGGGCGCGCGGTGGGCGTCATCACCGAGGGCGCCGAGACACTGTGGGCGAACGCGGTTATCTCCAACCTGAACCCGCGCCTGCTCTATACCAAGCTCATCGATCCTGCGGCGCTGCCGGCGCAGTTCCTCGAGCACATGAGCCATTTCCGCTGCGGCTCGGGCACCTTCCGCATGAACGTGGCACTGGCGGAGCTGCCGGACTTCACCTGCCTGCCGGGCCGCAGCGCCGGCGACCACCATACCGCCGGCATCATCATCGCCCCGACGCTGAAATACATGGAGCGCGCCTACTTCGACGCGCGCGAGCACGGCTGGTCGCGAGCGCCGATCGTGGAGCTCGTGATCCCCTCGACGCTCGATGACTCACTCGCCCCGGCGGGTCAGCACGTGGCCAGCCTGTTCTGCCAGCACGTGGCGCCCATCCTGCCGGACGGGCAGTCCTGGGATCAGCACCGCGAAAGCGTGGCCGATCTCATGATCGACACCGTCAATCAGTACGCGCCGAACTTCAAGGCGAGCGTGCTCGGGCGCCAGATCATGAGTCCGCTCGACCTCGAGCGTACCTTCGGACTCGTGAACGGCGACATCATGCACGGGGTGCTGAGCCTCGATCAGCTGTTCTCGGCGCGTCCCATGCTCGGCTACGGCAACTACCGCGGGCCGCTCGGCGGCCTCTACATGTGTGGCGCCGGGACGCATCCCGGCGGCGGCGTCACCGGGGCCCCGGGCCACAACGCGGCGCGCGAGATCATCGCGGATTTCCGCCGCGGGCGTGTGCGCCGGGTGGCATGATAGGCGCAGCCGAAGAACGACCGTTGAAAGAACGCATGCCCCCGAGGGCGGCAGAAAAAATCCCCGCGCCGGCGAAGCCGCGCTTCGTGCGTCAGCTCCCCGAGCAGCGCCGCCAGGCCCTCATCATCGCCACCATCGAGTGCCTGAAGCGCTACGGCCACGATGGCCTCTCGATCCGCACCATCAGTACCCAGGCCGGAGTGTCGGTGGGGCTCATCAACCACCACTTCCCCAACAAGGATGAGCTGGTGGCGGCCGCTTACCGCCACTTCAACAGCGAGCTGGTCGCGGGCTTCCAGTCCGCGGTCGAGCGCGCCCCGGAGTCCCCGCGGGCGCGCCTGCACGCCTTCTTCATCGCCATGTTCTCGCCGCCGAACCTCGACCAGGACGTGCTCACCGTGTGGGTGGTGTTCTGGGGCATGTACCGCCACTCGGCGCTCATCCAGCGCGTGCACCGTGAGACCTACCACGGCTACGTGCAGCTCGTGCGCGGACTCCTGACCGCGCTCCTGAGGCAGGAGCGCCCGCGGGCGCGCGTCGACCTGCGACTCGCGGCCATCGGCCTCAATGCGCTCCTGGATGGCCTGTGGCTCGAGTACTGCCTGGAGCCTGGCAACTTCAAGCCCGCCGAGGCCGTGACCCTGTGCGAGAACTGGGTCGACAACCTCTGCCGGCGTCCCGACCGCTCCTCACTGGAATAGCCGATAATCGCCCCAAGATCTGCCCTGGGTGCGGGTCCTGAGGAGGCAGGTTGGGCGAGACAGCGCGGGCACGGATCGTGATCGTCGGTTGTGGCTTCGGCGGCCTGTTTGCGGCCAAGGAGCTCGGCCGCACTCCCGCGGACCTCCTGGTCATCGACCGCAACAACTACCACCTGTTCCAGCCGCTGCTCTACCAGGTGGCGTCCGCCGCGCTGGCCCCGGCGGACATCGCGCAGCCGATCCGCACCATCCTGCGCCACCAGCGAAACGCCTCGGTCATGCTTGCCGACGTGCAGGGGATCGATCTTGAGGCCCGCACGCTGCTGGCCGCCGGCCACCGCATTGGCTACGACTACCTGATCCTCGCCCCGGGCGCGGTCGACAACTACTTTGGCCACAACGACTGGCGCCCGCTCGCCCCGGGCATGAAGGACGTGGAGGAGGCCACCTTCATCCGCTCGCGCCTGCTGTCCTCGTTCGAGCGCGCGGAGCTTGAGACCGACCCGACGGAGCGCGCGGCGCTGCTGAGCTTCGTCATCGTAGGCGGCGGCCCCACCGGGGTGGAACTCGCCGGCGCCATCAAGGAACTCGCGGTCGATGTGATTCCACGCGATTTCCGCGTCGCCGACACGCGCCGCGCGCGGGTGCTCTTGATCGAGGCGGGTCCGCGCCTGCTGCCGGCGTTCGCACCGGACTCCTCCGCGCGGGCGCTTAAGCAGCTCACCGGGCTCGGCGCCGAGGTGCTGCTCGGCAAGCCCGTCACCGAGATACGGCCCGACGGGGTCGTGGTCGGGGGCGAGCTGCTGCGAAGCTACAACGTGATCTGGGCGGCAGGCGTGAAAGCGGCTCCGCTGGCCGCCCAGCTCGGGGTCGCCGCAAGCGGACCCGGGGGGCGGATCGCGGTGAACCCGGACTGTTCGCTTCCGGGCCACCCGGAGGTATTCGTGGTCGGCGACGCGGCCTATCTCATCGATGCACGCGGGCGCCAGGTGCCGGGCGTTTCCCAGGGCGCACTGCAGATGGGCCGTTACGTGGCGCAGATCATCGATGCGCGCGTGCGCGGCCGCGCCTTCACCCCCCGGCCATTTCGCTACCGCGACTACGGCTCGATGGCCACCGTGGGCAAATCGCGCGCCGTGGTCGAGATCGGCCGGCTGCACTTCGGGGGCCTGCTGGCGTGGTTCGCGTGGATGGCGCTGCACATCACGGTCCTCATCGGCTTCCGCAACCGCGTGATCGTGCTGTTCTCGTGGATCTACGGCTACGTGTTCCGGCGCCGCGGCTCGCGCCTGATCATCCGCAACGCCCAGCCGAGTGCCCACGAGCCTTAGAAGTTGCCCAATCCCGCTAACCCGCCGCGCCAGGTGCCGGCGATCTTCCGGCCGACGCACGACCCGACCACGCTGCGCGGCTTCTTCGGTGTGTTCCGCTACAGCCGCCGGGCGCTGGAGCTGGTGTGGAGCACCAACCGCTCGCTCACTGTCGCTCTTGCGCTTCTCACCCTGGTCGCGGGCGTGCTGCCGGCAGGAGTCGCTTACGTCGGCGCGCTGATCGTGGACGCGGTGGTGGGCGCCATGCACTCGGGCACGAATGCCCGCCACGTCGTGGAGCTGGTGCTCATGGAGGGGACGCTGGTGGCGGCGATCTCCGCGGCCCAGCGCGGCATCCAGCTGTGCCAGTCGCTGCTGCGCGCCCAGCTCGGGCAGCGCGTCAACGTCATGATCCTGGAGAAGGCGCTGACGCTCGAGCTGCAGCACTTCGAGGACTCCGAGTTCTACGACAAGCTCACGCGTGCCCGGCGCGAGGCCTCGACCCGCCCCCTGAGCCTGGTCATGCGCACCTTCTACCTGGTGCAGAGCAGCATCTCGCTGGTGAGCTATGCGAGTCTGCTCGCGCACTTCTCACCCTGGGCGGTGTTCGTGCTGCTGGTGGCGGGGCTGCCGTCCTTCGTCGCTGAGGCGAAGTTCTCGGGCGACGCGTTCCGGCTCTTCCGCTGGCGCTCGCCCGAGACCCGCATGCAGATTTACCTGGAGACCGTGCTGGCACGCGAGGATCACGCCAAGGAGGTGAAGCTCTTTGGCCTGGGGCAGCGCCTGCTGGAGCGTTACCGCGACATCTTCCGGCGGCTATACCAGGAGGATAAGGCGCTCACGGTGCGACGCGACCTGTGGGGCTTTGCGCTCGGCCTGATCGGCAGCGCCGCCCTCTACGGCGCCTACGCCTGGATCGCCCTCACCGCGGTGCGCCAGCTCATCACCCTCGGGCAGATGACCATGTACGTGGCGCTGTTCCGCCAGGGACAGACCACGGTCTCGGCCATGCTGACCGCGATCGGCGGCATGTATGAGGACAACCTCTACCTGTCCACGCTCTACGAATACCTGGATACCGAGGTGCACGCGCCCGCGGGCAGCGCGCTGCAGGGCCCGGACCCGGCCGACGGGGTACGCTTCGAGGATGTGAGCTTCACCTACCCCGGGGCGGAAGAAGCGGCGCTCGAGCACGTCACGCTGCACCTGAAGCCCGGCACGAGCCTTGCGCTGGTGGGTGAGAACGGCTCGGGCAAAACCACGCTCATCAAGCTCCTCACACGTCTGTATGCGCCCTCCGGCGGCCGCATCCTCCTCGACGGCCGCGACCTCGCCGAGTGGGAGGAGGGCGCGCTGCGGGAGCGCATCGGCGTCATCTTTCAGGACTTCGCGCGCTACCAGATGCTGGTCGGAGAGAACGTGGGCGCGGGCGATGAGCGCTACTTCGAGGACGAGGCGCGCTGGCGCGAGGCGGCCGAGAAGGGGCGCGCCGAAGACTTCATCGCCACGCTTCCGGCCGGCTATCACACCCAGCTCGGCAAGTGGTTCAAGGACGGGCGCGAGCTGTCGGGCGGCCAGTGGCAGAAGATCGCGCTGTCGCGGGCCTTCATGCGCAAGCGTGCCGATATCCTGGTGCTGGACGAGCCGACCGCGGCCATGGATGCGCAGGCGGAAGCGGAGGTGTTCGAGCATTTCCGCCAGCTCGCGCGCGCCCGCATCACCATCCTCATCTCGCACCGCTTCTCGACCGTGCGCATGGCCGACCAGATCGCCGTGCTCGCGGGCGGCCGCATCGTCGAGCGCGGCAGCCACGAGGAGCTCATGCGCCTGAACGGCCGCTACGCCCACCTGTTCACGCTGCAGGCACGCGGTTACCGTTAGCGCCGCTGCGCACCGGCGCGCCGCCCGCGACAGACGGGCGCCGCGCCAGCTTCAAACCTATTGGGGCGCCTGCGCGGCGGTCTTGGCCTTATCCGCCTCCGCCCGCAGGTCAGCGCGCATGCGCGCGTAGTCGATGCGGCGGATCTCGGCGATCGGGCAGCGCCAGCCCTTCACCTTCACCGAGTCGAGCCGCGGGTACACGGTGCCGGCGGTGGAAGTGAGGCCGATGCTCTGCACGAAGTTGAGGTCGGTGCACGGCGGGGTCACGGTGAGGAGGTACGCATCGCTCGGGGTCGTGTACACGACGAGATGGTTGTCGCCCAGGGACTCCCAGCTGTAGAAGTGCCCGAGCCAGGTCATGCGATCCAGCGGCGCCCCGGCGTAGGACACGTAGCGTTCGCGCAGCTCACTCTGGCTCTCGTGCCGCGGGATGCCGCTCTGGCACCCCGCCAGCATGGCGATGCCTAAGAGCGCGAGTAATGCCGGATGTGCCGAGCGCATGCGAAAAACTCCTGCTGCCTGAAGTCGCGCTCAATCTTGCACCGCGGGTAACGGGCTTGCCAATGCCGCCGCCGGAAGCGGCAGTTCCCGTACCCGTTGCGCCTCAGCCAGCCGGTGTCAGGATGAGGACCGCGAGCGGCGGCAGGCGCAGGGCAAGCGACTGCGGCTGCCCGTGGGCGCCGTAGGCCTCGGCATCCAGTGCCCCGAGGTTCCCCTGGCCACTGCCGCCATAGTCGGCGGCATCGCTGTTGAGGCGCTCCTGCCAGCGACCGCCGCGGGGAACGCCGACGCGATAGTCCGGGCGTGGCACGGGCGTGAAGTTGCAGACGATGAGCGCCAGCGCACCTGAGCTGCTGCGGCGCAGGAACGAGATCACGCTGACGTCCGCATCGTCGCAGTCGATCCAGCTGAAACCCGCCGCGGTGAAGTCAAGCTCATGCAGGGCGGCAGTCTCGCGGTAGAGGCGGTTGAGGTCGCGCACCCAGCGCCTGACGCCCGCGTGCAGCGGGTAGGCAAGTACATGCCACTCCAGACTCTCATCGTGCTGCCATTCGCGCCGCTGCCCGAACTCGCCGCCCATGAAGAGCAGCTTCTTGCCCGGGTGCGACCACATGTAGCCAAACAACAGCCGCAGGCTCGCGAACTGCTGCCACTCGTCGCCGGGCATCTTGCCGATGAGCGCGCCCTTGCCGTGCACCACCTCATCGTGTGAGAGCGGCAGCACGAAGTTCTCCGTGAAGGCGTACCAGAGGCTGAAGGTGAGGCGGCTGTGGTGGTATTTGCGGTGCAGCGGGTCCTGCTGGAAGTAGGCGAGCGTGTCGTGCATCCAGCCCAGGTTCCATTTGAGCCCGAAGCCGAGGCCGCCGAGATACACCGGGCGCGACACCATCGGCCAGGCGGTGGACTCCTCGGCGATGGTCTGGGCCTGCGGGTAGTCGCGGTAGACAGCCAGATTCAGCTGCTTCAGGAACTCGACCGCCTCGAGGTTCTCGTGCCCGCCGAAGCGATTCGGGATCCACTCACCCGCGCGCCGGCCGTAATCGAGGTACAGCATGGAGGCGACCGCATCAACCCGCAGCGCATCGACGTGATAGACGTCCAGCCAGAAAAGCGCGTTGCTGGCGAGGAAGTTGCGCACCTCGGCGCGGCCGTAGTTGAAGATCGAGCTCTTCCACTCCGGATGGAAACCCTGGCGCGGGTCGGCGTGCTCGTAGAGGTGCGTGCCGTCGAACTGCGACAGGCCATGCGCGTCGGTAGGAAAGTGCGAGGGCACCCAGTCGAGGATCACGCCGATACCGCGCTGATGCAGGTAATCGATCAGGTACATGAAGTCCTGCGGCGTGCCGTAGCGCGAGCTCGGCGCGAAGTAGCCGGTCACCTGATAGCCCCAGGAGCCGTAGAAGGGGTGTTCCATGACCGGCAGCAGCTCGACGTGCGTGAAGCCGAGCTCGGTCACGTAATCCGCCAGCTGCCGCGCAAGCTCTCGGTAGGTGAGGGCGCGGTCGCCCTCCTCGGGCACGCGCCGCCACGAGCCGAGGTGCACCTCGTAGATGGACCAGGGGGCGCAGAGCGCATTCACCGCGCCGCGGCGCGCCAGCCACTCCGCGTCGTGCCAGAGGTAATCCAGGTCCCAGACCCGGGAGGCGGTGCGCGGCGGTTGCTCGGCATAGAAGGCGTACGGGTCGGCCTTTTCCCCCACGCCGCCCAGGCGCGAGCGCACGTGGTACTTGTAGAGCGCGCCCTTGCCGATGCCGGGAAGTTCCCCTTCCCAGATCCCCGAGGAGTCGCCGCGCGGCTGCAACGCGTGCTCATCCGGGACCCAGCCGTTGAAGTCCCCGATCACCGAGACGGCGCTGGCGTTGGGCGCCCAGACGGCGAAGTGGGTGCCGGGCGCGCCGGCAGCGCCGCTCGCATGCGCGCCAAGCTTCTCGTAGGCGCGCACGTAGCTGCCTTCGCGGAAGTGATAGATGTCGCGGTCCGTCAGCAGCACCGCGGCAGTCTAGCAAGACGGCTGCGGGTGTGCTGGTATCGGCCTCCATGAGCACTCCCATCGTCATCGGCCATCGCGGCGCGAGCGGTTATGTTCCCGAGCACACGCTCGCCTCCTACTTCCTCGCCATGCAGCAGGGTGTTGATTTCATCGAGCCCGACCTCGTCATGAGCAAGGACGGCGTGCTGATTGCGCGCCACGAGAACGAGATCGGCGGCACGACGGACGTGGCCGCGCACCCGCAGTTCGCAGCGCGCCGCACGCGCCGCCTCATCGACGGCACGCAGGTAGAGGGCTGGTTCACCGAGGACTTCACGCTCCAGGAGCTCAAGACCCTGCGCGCGCGCGAGCGCATTCCGGAAGTGCGCCCCGCCAACGCGCGCTTCGACGGCCAGTTCGAGATCCCGACGCTCGAGGAGATCCTGAGTCTGGTGCGGGGCGTTGAGGCAACCCGTGCGCAGCGCGCCGCGCAACTCGGTTCGGCGGCGCCGGCGCGCATCGGCGTGTACCCGGAGACCAAGCACCCGAGCTACTTCGCCGCGCGCGGCCTGGCGCTGGAGGCGCCGCTCGTGGCGACGCTGGCGCGCTTCGGCTATACGGGGCGCACGGCCCCGATCTGGCTGCAGTCCTTCGAGGTCGGCAACCTGATGGCACTCAGCCGCATGACCGAGCTCGGCCGGGTGCAGCTGCTCGAGGACAGCGGCGCGCCCTATGACTTCGTACTCTCGGGCGACCCGCGCACTTACGCGGACCTCCTGACGCCTGCCGGGCTTGCCGGCGTCGCCGGCTACGCGCACGCCATCGGGCCTTCCAAGAACCTCATCATTCCGCGACGTGCCGATGACACACTCGGTGCGCCCACGGCGCTCGTGGGGCAGGCGCACGCACAGAACCTCATGCTGCACCCCTGGACGTTCCGCGCCGAGAACCGCTTCTTGCCGCGCGAGTTCCGTCGCGGCGAGGCCGCCGTCGAGCGGGGCGACCTCATCGGGGAGCTGCTGAGATTCCTGGACGCCGGAATCGATGGCTTCTTCACCGACCAGCCGGACCTGGGGGTGGCCGCACGCGCCGCGTTCCTGGCGAGACGGCCCTAGGCGAGTCTTTACGCGTTACGGGCCGCGGCGGCGCGCCGAGCTGCCGACGAACACCAGGGCGTCGCTGCCCTCGCGCGGCAGCTGCGACGCCGCCTCCAGTGACTGCCGCGCCCGCGCACCCGCCGCCTGCGCTTCGCTCGCGACCGAGACCGCTTCCACCGGATGCGCCAGGAGATAGCCCTGCACGCTGATCGGGCCGCAGCTGGCAAGGAACTCCAGCTGCGCGCCCCGCTCCACGCCCTCGGCGACCACCTGCAGTCCGAGTCCATGGCACAGTGCGACGATGGAACGCACGATCGCCGCCGAGCGCGGGTTGGTGTCGACCCCGGCTACCAGCAGGCGGTCGAGCTTGACGCGCGTGATCGGCAGCTGCTCGAGCGACGTGAGGGAGGAGTAGCCGATGCCGAAGTCATCGAGCGCTACGGCTACGCCGAGCGCCCGCAGGCGCCGCAGCGACTCGATCGTCGCGGGCCCGGTCTGGAACACGGTCTCGGTGATCTCCAGCTCCAGCGCGCTCGCCGGCAGCCCGGTCTCCTCGAGCGTGCGCGCCACGTGCTCGACGAAGTCGCTCTCGAAGAACTGCTGCGGGGACACGTTGATGGCGACGCTCGCGCGGTACCAGCCGGCGGCGCGCCAGGCGACCGCCGCCGCCGCCGCCGAGTTCAGGATCCAGCCGGTGAGCTCATGGATGAGGCCGGTCTTCTCGGCCGCGTGGATGAACTCGGTGGCCGTGGCGATGCGGCCGTCGGGCTTGCGCCAGCGCAGCAGCGCCTCCACGGCGTGGGCCTCGAAGGTGTGCAGCGCCACCTGTGGCTGGTACATCAAGAGCAGCTCGTTCTTCTCCACCGCACGGCGCAGTGACTGCTCGAGTCGGAAGCGCTGCGCCGCCGCGTCAAAGAGCGCGGGGCTATAAAGGGCGAAGCGGTTGCGGCCGAGTTCCTTGGCGCGGAACAGCGCCACGTCCGCGGCCCGCAGCAGCCCCTCGGCATCCGCGCCGTGATCCGGGTAGAGGCTCGCGCCGACGCTGGCGCTGGTGGTGAGCACGCGCCCGTCGATGTTCAAGGGCTGCTGCAGCGTGGCGACGATCGCCGCGGCGTGCTCCTCGACCTGCGCGGTGGACTTGACGTTCTCCAGCAGCACCGTGAACTCATCCCCACCCAGGCGCGCGAGCAGACCGCTCGCCCCGGTGGCCGCCCGCAGCCGCTCGGCGATGTGCTGCAGCACACGGTCGCCGAAGCTGTGCCCCAGGGTGTCGTTAATGGACTTGAAGTTGTCGAGGTCGACGAACAAAAGCGCCAGGCGCTGCCGGGAGCCGGCGCGCGCCAGTGCGGTGCCGAGGCGCGCCGACAGCTTGCGCCGGTTGGGGAGCTGGGTGAGCGGGTCGTGGTGCGCCAGGTGATGCAGCTGGCGGGTGCGCTCGGCGACGTGGCGCTCGAGCTCCGCCTGGTGGGCGCGCAGCTCGGCTTCGGCGTGCTCGATACGGTCCGCCATGGCGTTGAAGGAGTCGGCGAGCTCTGCGACCTCGGCTGCACCGCCGCGCGGGGCGCGCGCGCTCAGGTCGCCGCCGGCCAGGCGGCGAGTGGCACTCGTGAGGCGCCGCACCGGCAGGCTGATGCTGATCGTAAGCAGCACCGACACCAGCAGCAGCAGCCCGAGCACGGTGGCGGCGCTGGTGCGCAGCGTGTCCTCGGCCACCGCGGCGGCCTGCGCGGCGTGCTGGGCTGCCTTCAGAAGACCGGCGCGTGCCGGTTTCTGCAATTGCTCGTGGATGGCGGCGGTGAGGGCCGAGCTGTCCTCGAGCAGCGCATGCCAGGCAGGACCTGCGGCCTCGTCATAGCGTGCGATGTCCTGGCGCAGCGTGATGCTCTCGGCGAAGTCCTGACGCACCTGGGTGAGCCAGGCGCGTCCCGGGGACACCTGCAGCTCCGCGCTGTTGAGGTCGAGGAGCGAGCGGAAGTCCTCCTCTCGGCGCGTGAGCACCGTGGGCTTGGCCGCGCTCGCCCCGCGTACCGCGTTGATCGCGGTCTCCAGTTCCGAGAGCGAGCGCCGCCCGAACACCTGCTCGCCGTTGATGGCGACGCCGGCACCGCCGGCCGAGGCGACGAGCTGGTAGACGTGATTGAGTGCCGCATCGCGGGCCTCGGCTGACTGCGAGCGCTGGGCGGCGCGCGCGGCGAGGGCGCGCGCGGTCTCGATGTGACGGGTCAGTTCGGCGCGCAGCGCGAGCGTGTCGGCCGTGACCGTGGGCGCAGGCTGGTTGGCGAAGTACCCCGCCACCGCATCCTGCAGCGCATCGCCGGCTTGGGCGATAGCGTTGGCATCCGTGCCGGCGTGCTCCTGGACGAACGCGCCCACCGCACGGTCGTAGGCGACGAGGCGCTCGAGCACCGCATCGGCGCTGCGGGCGAGCGGCTCGTGCTCGTTCTGCATGGCGCGCACCGCTTCCAGGGCGTCGCGCGTGGTACGCGTGGAGAGCACCTCGGCGCCGATGAGCACCGCGGCCACGGCAGCGAGTCCGAGGCCGAGCCGCCAGGCGATCCCCAGGAGCGGCGAGCCTGAGCGCAGGCCTCGCGCCGGGCGCGCGCGCGAGGGAGTATCCGCATTAGGAGTCAGGTCGCGTTTCATTTGTCTGCATGCGACATAAAGTCGCGGCCGGGACGACGCAGCTCTCATTCAGCCCATGGCTTCGCGAGCATGATGCGCGCCGCGATGCCTGGCCTTCCGAGGCCGGCATCGCATAAATGCCGCGAAGACGCCGCCATCGGTGGCACGGGCGGCCAAGGCCGCGAGGCGGGGGCGGGCGGGGCCGGATGCGGCCCCGTGATGCCCTATACTAGAGACAACGATGAAGGGCGGCGGGAAGCATGAGCGAGCTTGCGGATACGTTTGATGCAGCCTTTTCCAAGGCTGTCGATCTGGGTAACCGGATCGCCGATAAGGACAAGGACGCGGACCTGTGGGACATCGCCGATGGCTTGCTGGCCGGCGCGATCCAGTACTGGCTGTACTCGCGCCAGCCCTGCGGCGACCCGCGGTGTCAGGACTGCATGCCGATCAGCACGGCGCAGGGCCGCATGGCGGAGCTGAAACGCCTGATCGATCAGCTCGCCTCCGAGAGCGAGTACTTCCACACCCCGACCGACGCCAACGCCGGCCGCGCCTGAGGGCGCGCCTTTGGAGTCTCAGCCCGTCGCCTGGGCGGCGAGCGTCGTGCCCGCGACCTCAGCGAGCGCCAGCTCGAGGAGGTGGAAGCCTTCCTTCAGGAGCGCGTCCGGGATCGTCAGCGGCGCAAGGAAGCGAACCACGTTCCCATACATGCCGCAGGACAGCAGCACGAGTCCGTGGCGTCCGGCGGCCTGCACCAGCGCCTTGGTCAGCTCCGCGTCCGGGGCATCCGCGCGCGCGTTCTTGACGAGCTCGATGGCCACCATGGCCCCGAGCGCGCGCACCTCGCCGATGCACGGGAAGCGTACCTGCAGCCCCTTCAGGCGCGAACTCATGAAGCGGCCGATTTCCTGCGAGCGCTTGAGCAGCTGCTCCTCGCGCATCACCTCGAGTACCGCAAGCCCGGCCGCGCACGCCAGCGGTGAGCCGGCATAGGTGCCGCCGAGCCCGCCCGGAAGCGGGGCATCCATGATCTCGGCCTTGCCGATCACCCCCGACAGCGGCACGCCACCGGCGACGCTCTTGGCGATCGTGATGAGATCCGGCTCGATGCCGGAGTGTTCGATCGCGAACATGCGCCCGGTGCGCCCGAACCCAGACTGGATCTCGTCGGCGATGAGGACGATGCCGTGGCTGTCGCACAGCGCGCGCAGCTTGCGCATCAGTTCCGCCGGGGCGGCGTAGAAGCCGCCCTCGCCCAGCACCGGTTCGATGATGATCGCGGCCACGCGCGCCGGATCGACGTCGGCCTTGAACAAAAGCTCGAGCGCCTGCAGCGAGTCCTCGGTGGTCACACCGTGGTAGGGCATCGGGTAGGGCAGGTGGTAGACCTCCGGCAGCATCGGCCCGAAGCCTGCCTTGTAGGGCTGTACCTTGCCGGTGAGGCTGATGCAGCCGAGCGTGCGGCCGTGAAAGCCACCCGAGAAGGCGATCACCGCCGAGCGCCTGGTGTGGTAGCGCGCGATCTTGATGGCGTTCTCGACCGCCTCCGCCCCGGTGGTGAGAAAAATGGTCTTCTTGGGCGTCGCCCCCGGAGCGAGCGCATTGAGCTGTTCGGCGAGTGCGATGTAGCTTTCGTAGGGGGTCACCTGGAAGCAGCTGTGGGTGAATTTCTGCAGCTGCTGCGCGATCGCGGCCTGCACCTTCGGGTGCAGGTGGCCGGTGTTGAGCACCGAGATGCCGCTCGCGAAATCGATGTAGCGCCGCCCCTCCACATCCCAGATCTCGGCGTTGCTCGCGCGTTCGGCGTACACCATCAGGGAGTTGGAGACCCCCCGCGGCACGGCTTGCTGGCGGCGGGCATTCAGTTCGGCGTTGCTCGTCAAGATGGTTCCTTTGGCCGCATCACGTGACGCTGGCGGTTGGCTGCGGACCTCAGGCGCGCAGGCGCAAGCCCTAAGGTCCGGTGCGAATCTCAGACCCCCTATTCTATAACGGCGGGCCCTCGGCCGGCGCGTCCGCCCCCGGGGCGCAGCGCCCCCCATGCGGCTCCCGGACGGACCCTCTACAATCCCCGCCGCAACCGACCCTAATCCAGCGAGAGCACCTTGACCCAGACCCCTTCCGGCGCGGATGCGCCCGTTATCACGGCCGAAGTCGTCATCATCGGCGCAGGTCCCTGTGGCTTGTTCCAGGTCTTCGAACTCGGACTCCTCGGCATCAGCGCCCACCTGATCGACTCGCTCGCCCATCCGGGCGGGCAGTGCACCGAGCTTTATCCCGAGAAGCCCATCTACGACATCCCGGCGCTGCCGGTGTGCGGTGCCCAGGAACTGGTCGACCGGCTGCTGCAGCAGATCAAGCCCTTCAAGCCCGAGTTCCACCTCGGCCAGGAGGTCATCGAGTTTGCGCAGCAGGAGAGCGGGCGCTTCCACGTGCGCACCGCCGGCGACCTTACCTTCGATGCCGGGGCGGTCGTCATCGCAGCCGGGGTCGGGTCCTTCCAGCCGCGGCGCCTGGGCGTCGAGGGGATCGACGCCTTCGAGGGCGCTGCCATCCAGTACCGCGTCAAGAGCGCCGTGGAACTCGCTGGCAAGCGCCTGGTGATCTTCGGCGGCGGGGATTCGGCACTCGACTGGACGCTTGAGCTGCTCGCGCGCGCTGCGAGCGTCGACCTCGTGCACCGGCGCAGCGAGTTCCGCGCCGCGCCGGCCTCGGTCGCCAAGATGCGCGAACACGTCGCCGCCGGGCGCATGCGCTGCTTCGAGGCGCTGCCGCATTCACTCATCCTCGAGAACGGCCGCCTTGCGGGTATCAACATAAAGACTGCGGATGGCGCGACCCAGGCACTGAACGCCGAGCAGCTGCTGGTGTTCTTCGGCCTGCACCCGAAGCTTGGCCCAATCGCTGAGTGGGGGCTCGCGCTCGAGAAGCGCGCGCTCAAGGTCGACACCGAGAAGTTCCAGACCTCGCTCCCCGGCGTCTACGCGGTGGGCGATATCAACACTTATCCGGGCAAGAAAAAGCTGATCCTGTCGGGCTTCCACGAGGCGGCGCTCGCCGCCTTTGCGATCCAGCACCATCTGTATCCGCAGAAGAAGCAGTTCCTGCAGTACACGACCACGAGCCCGGTGATGCACCAGCGTCTCGGAGTGCCGGATTAGCCCATGGACCAGCGCCTCGCAGACCTGCTCACGCTCTTGGAGCTCGAACAGCTCGAAGTGAACCTGTTCCGCGGTGAGAGCCGTGACATCGGCAGCCCGCAGGTGTTCGGCGGCCAGGTGCTCGGCCAGGCCCTGAGCGCAGCGGCGCGCACCGTAGATACCGGACGCGTGGTGAACTCGCTGCACGCCTACTTCCTGCGCCGCGGCGACTGCAATGCACCCATCGTCTACCAGGTCGACCGCAGCCTCGACGGCCACAGCTTCTCCAACCGCCGCGTGGTGGCGATCCAGCACGGCCAGCAGATCTTCAACATGGCCGCTTCCTTCCAGGTGGAGGAGGAGGGCTTCGACCATCAGATCGACATGCCGCAAGTGCCGGCCCCGGAGGCGCTCAAGGGCTACACCGGACCGCCGGCGGAACTGCTGGGGCGCTTTCCCGAGCGCGTGCAGCGCTTCTTCGCGCAGCCGCGCCCGTTCGAGTTCCGCATGGTGCAACCGATCGACTACCTGACGCCGCGCCGCGAGCTGCCGGTGCGGCAGATCTGGTTCCGCGCCGTGGCGAGCGTGCCGCCGGATGAAATGCTGCACCGCCGCCTGCTCGCCTACGTCTCGGATTTCTTCCTGCTGGATACGACTACGCTGCCGCACGGCACCTCCTTCCTGCGTCCGACCATCGTCATGGCCAGCATCGATCACGCCATGTGGTTCCACCGGCCGCTGCGGGTGGATGACTGGCTGCTGTATGCGATGGAGAGCCCGAGCGCCTCGGGCGCGCGCGGCTTCGCCCGCGCCAGTGTCTTTGCCCGCGATGGCCGCCTGGTGGCGAGCGCGGCGCAGGAGGGCCTGGTGCGCCTGGTGAAGGATCAGCGCGAGCCTTAGACCCGGTTTTTTAAGCGCACCCCATGCCGATGCTGCCCGCCCTGTTGCTGTCCGCCGCAGCCAGCGAAGGTGGCGACGTCGCGGCGCTCGAGCACCTGTGGTCGGGCGTACGCGACTCCAGCGAGCAGGTGGTCATGAGCGTGCAGCCGAACGGCTGGCCGGAGAGCCACGAGCGGCGCGTACGCACCGTGGTGGCACCCGTGGAGATTCCCTGGCTCGGCGCCCACCTGCTGTACCTCGAGGAGTTCCTCGAGGATGACCCGGGGGACCCGCGCCGGCAGCTGCTCATGCAGCTCGAGCCGGCGCACGATGCCGAGCACGGCGTGCATGTGCACCTGCTGGCGTTTGCGCACCCACAGCGGTGGACGCACCTCAACAACCGTCCGCAGCTGGCCGCGTCCCTGGTGTGGCGCGATGTCGTGCCCTCGGCCGGCTGCGACTTCACCCTCATCAGGAGCGGCGCGCAGTTCCGCGGTGGCACCCGCGGCGATGAGTGCCGCGATGAAAGCAGCGGGACGCTCGAATACCTCGACTACCAGCTCGTGATCGGCGAAGACCTCTACTGGTACCGGCGCCGCGCCTACCGCGACGCTGATGCGCAACTGCAGCAGGAGGTGATCGGGTTTAACCGCTTCGAGGCCAACGAGGCGCGGCTTTATGCCTGCCGCGTGAACTACTTCGGAACCACCCCGGAACAGGCGCCGCGCACGCTCGCGCGCCTGGATCTGTACGAGGCTGGCGGCCGCGGCCGCTTCGCGACCCCGGACGGCCGCTCGTTCTCACTGACTTTGCACGGGCGCGACTGGCCGTTCGCGGTGGATCGGGATGCGCTCCTCTTGATCCTGCAGCAGGACGGGCAGGCGGCCCCGCTCGCCACCGCCTGGGCGCAGATGGACGGGCAGCAGATCGCGCTGCGTCTTGCGTGGCTCGAGGTGCAGTGCGGCTCGATCGCCGCGGACTCCGACGAACTCGCTCAGTGAGCGTCCGTGGTGGCCGCGATCGCGGCCAGGTCCTTCAGGAGCAGCGGATTGAACCGTGCCGGGTCCTCCAGCATGAGGAAGTGACCGCTGTGCTCGAGCACATCGAGGGTGAAGTTCGGCAGCGACTTTCTGATGCGCGCCGCATCGGTCGGCAGCAAATCGGAGTTGATCGCGTACACCGGCACGTGGATCGCCGGCAGCAGCGGGTTCAGGTCGAGCGACAGCAGGCTCTGGAGCGAGGGCACGGCCACCGCGGGCGGCTCGAGCGACATGTCGTAGGCGACCTTCTGCACCAGCGCCCGCTTGGCATCGCGGCGGAACAGTGACTCGCTGACGAGCCTGCGCGTCTCGCCGACGAAATCGCTGCGGAACGGGGCCACGCGGCGCGCGACTTCCTGCGGCGGCAGCGGTGGCTCGCCCACCGAGCGCAGCGCGTCCACCGCGATGACACCGCTGACGCGCGGGCCGATCAGCGGCACCGCCGCCAGTGCCACCGTGGCGCCGAGCGCGTGGCCAACCAGCACCAGGTGCTGATTGGGAACCTCCTTGGCGACCGCCGCGACATCGCCCGCGTAGTTCTGGATCGACCAGTCGCTGCGGTTGCTGCCCGAGCCGCCGTGGCCGGCGAGGTTGACGGCGACCACGGTGTAGTGCGCCTTGAGCGCCTCGAACTGTTCCTGCCAGTAATTGGCATCACTCGCCCAGCCGTGCACGAGGATCACGGCCGGTTCACCGCTGCCGAAGATGCGGTACTCGATGTGCACGCCATCGGGAGACATGACCAGCCGCGGGCCGCTGCCGGGATCCGCGGCAGGATGGGCTGCGAGCGGCGCGACCGCTGGCGGGGCGCTGGGCTCAGGCGCGGGCGCCTGGCGGCCGCAGGCGCCGAGCGCAGCGAGGGCGAGCACGGACAGGGCGACGCGAGGGTAGCTCATGGACTCACCAGGGCTCTAAGAGCGCAGAACCTTACCGGGATTCATGATGCCGCGGGGATCAAGTGCGGCCTTGATCGAGCGCATCAGCGCCAGCTCCACCGGTGAGGCGTAGCGTTCCAGCTCCGCCACCTTGAGCCGGCCAATGCCGTGCTCGGCGCTGAAGCTGCCACCGAACTCGCGCACCAGGTCGTGTACCGTGCGCCGTACGCTCTCCGCGCGCGCCAGGAGCGCCGCATCCTCGCCCGGGGAGCGCGCGCTCAGGTTGAAATGCAGGTTGCCATCGCCCACGTGACCGTAGGCGATGAGCCTGCCCTCGGGCACCGCCGCTTCGATCCCGGGGGCCGCGCGCGCCACGAACTCGGCCAGGCGGCTCACCGGCAGCGAGATGTCGTGCTTGAGGTTCGCGCCTGCGCGGCTCTGGGCCGCGGGGATGTTCTCGCGCAGTCGCCACAACGCCTGACGCTCGCGTTCGCTCGCGCTGATGACGGCGTCCTCCACCAGGCCCTGCTCGAGAGCGGCGCCGAGAGCTTCCTCCAGGATGGCATCGAGCGCATCGGCGGCGCGCGAGGAGGTGAGCTCGCACAGCACGTACCAGGGGTAGGAGCGGCTGAAGGGGTCGCGTACCCCCTCGATGTGGCGCACCGTGAGTTCGAGCGCAAGCCGCGGCATCAGCTCGAACGAGCTGACGCGCTCGCTGCTGGCGGCCTTCAGCTGCGCCAGCAGCGCCACTGCGCTTGCCACGTCGGGTACCGCCGCCAGCGCCGTGGCGCGCGCGCGTACCAGCGGGAAGAGCCGCAGGCTCGCCGCCGTGATCACCCCGAGCGTGCCCTCGGCGCCGAGGAACAGCGCCTTCACGTCGTAACCGGTGTTGTCCTTGCGCAGGCTGGAGAGGCCCTCGAGCACGCGGCCGTCCGCGAGCACGACCTCAAGACCGAGCACCAGGTCGCGCATCATCCCGTAGCGCAGCACGCTCGTGCCGCCGGCGTTGGTCGCGAGGTTGCCGCCGATCTGGCAGCTGCCCTGTGAGCCGAGGCTCAGGGGGAAGAAGCGCTCCGCCGCCTCCGCCGCAGCCTGGACCTCAGCAAGGGTGCAACCGGCCTCGGCGATGAGGGAGTCGTTGGCGGCATCGGTGCTGCGGATGCGGTTGAGTCGTCGCAGGGCGAGCACCACCTGCCGGCCGCTTTCATCCGGCGTGGCGCCGCCGCAGTAGCCGGTATTGCCGCCGTGGGGCACGACCGCCACGCGCGCCGCGTTGCAGAGCGCGAGGACTGCGGCAACCTCGGCCACGCTCGCCGGCAGCACCACGGCGAGCGCGCGCCCCCGGTAGAGGCCGCGGTGATCGCTCAGGTAAGGCTCAGTCGCCGCATCTTCGGCGACGAGTCCTGATTCGCCGACGATGGCGTGCAGCTGCGCGCGCAGGTCTGGCGCAGCCGCGGTCAATTGATGTTGAGGGCCTGCAGCGCCGCGATGCGCTCATCGAGCGGCGGGTGGCTCATGAACAGCCGCTTGAGGCCCCCGCCCACGGGGCCCTCGGCGATGCCGAAGGCGGCGAACTGCTTGGCCGGCAGTGGCTCGTGCACGCTCTTCAAGTCCTCGAGGGCCGCGATCATTTTTGGCTTGCCGGCGAGCTGTGCTCCGCCACGGTCGGCGCGGAACTCGCGCCGCCGCGAGAACCACATGACGATGATGCTGGCCAGTACGCCAAGCACCAGCTGCAGCACGATCACAGTGACGAAGTAACCGATGCCGCCGCCGCGGCTCTCATCCGAGCGCCCGCCCAGAAGCCCGCCGATGACACGCGACAGGAAGATCACGAAGGTGTTCATGACGCCCTGCAGGAGCGCCAGCGTCACCATGTCGCCGTTTGACACGTGCGTCATCTCGTGCCCGAGCACCGCCTCGACCTCATCGCGGCCCATGCGCTGCAGGAGTCCGGTGCTTACGGCTACCAGGGCGGAGTTGCGGCTCATGCCGGTGGCGAACGCATTCGGGTCGGGCTGCTGGAAGATACCGACCTCGGGCATGCCGACGCCGACGGTGCGCGCGTGGTGCTCGACCACGCCGAGGAGCCAGCGTCCGGTCGGATCGGTGGTCTGCGGATCGATCACCTGTACGCCCATCGAGTGCTTGGCGACCGTCTTGGACATCGCCAGCGAGATCAGCGAGCCGCCGAAGCCGAACAAAGCCGCGAATACCAAGAGGCCGTAATAGCTCTGGCCGTGGATGGCCAGCCACTGGTCCAGCCCCGTGATGCGCGCCACGATCGACAGCACCAGCACCACGGCAAGGTTGGTGACGACAAAGAGGAAAATGCGTTTCATGTCGGGGCCTGCAGCTTTGGTGGGGGAAGCGGTCTTCTTGGCGTATCTCGCGTACGCGAACACTCTACCGTTACCGCGTTACCCTCGCCAGCGTGGGGCCGGGGAGGGGGATTTCGAGGTTGCGGGTCGGCCCTAGCCGGCGATGACCCCGAGCGCCCTGCCGAGGAGAAAGGTCGCTGCCCCGGCCGCGCCACCAATCAGCGCCATGCGGGTAGCGCTCCACAAGGCGTTGCGTCCGGTGAAGAGCGAGAGTCCCAGGCCCACCACGAACAGCGCCAGCAGGGTCACGGCCGCCGACTGCAGCACGGCGCGCGTGCCGCTGGCGTGCAGCAGGAACGGCGCGAGCGGCAGCGCGGCCCCGAGGGCAAAAGTCACAAACGAGGCGCCGGCGGCACGCCAGGGGGAACCGAGATCCTCGGGATTGAGCCCGAGCTCCTCGCGCGCCAGGACATCCAGGGCCTGCTGGGGATGCGCGAGGAGTGCATGGCTCAGCGTGCGTGCCTGCGCCAGTTCGAGGCCCCGCGCCGCATAGATGAGTGCGAGTTCCTCGGCTTCTTCTTCCGGATACTGCGCGAGTTCCTCGCGCTCAAGCGCGATCTGGTACTCGTACATTTCGCGCTGCGAGCGTACCGAGACGTACTCGCCGCACGCCATGGACAGCGCCCCGGCCAGGAGCCCCGCGGCCCCGGTCATCAGCACCCCCGTGCTGGCGACACCGGCGCCGGCCACCCCGAGCACCAGACTGCCGTTGGAGATCAGGCCGTCGTTGACCCCGAAGACCGCGGCTCGCAGGTTGCCGCCCACGCTGCTGCGGTGGCGCGCCCCAACCTGCAACGAGGAGGTCGGCATCGGGTGCCCGGCCACGGCCATCGGCGCGCCGTAGACCGAAAGGCCGCGCACCTTCATAGCCGCGAGTACCGAGCTCAGGCGCCGCACACCGAAGATGCGTACCAGCCGCGCCACGAGGCGTGCGCGCAGCGACGGCGCGAAGGCGCGCGGCGGCTCACCTGCGCCACTCCAGGTGCCGGCCTGTGCCTCGGCGGCCTGGGCGAGCTTTACGAAGAGCTCACGCTTTTTTGGATCAGGCTCGAGCGCGGCGATGCGCTGATACAGCCACGCCGATTCCTTTTCGTGGTACCAGCTGTCGAGCTCGCGGGCGGTCAATACTCTTCCCGCTGCTCGCCGTCATCGTCCTCCTCGTCATCATCCCAATCATCGTCGTCGTCTTCATCGTCCTCGTCATCGTCCAGATCATCATCGTCCTCGGCGTCATCGTCTTCGTCGGACTCTGACCAGCCCTCAGGCTCCTCGATGCGGTCGAGGTCCATCTCGTGCCAGGCCTCGATGTCGAGTTCCTCGATGTCTCCATCGAGGTACTCGATTTCCACGAGCTCGGAATCCTCGTCCACCGAAAGGACGCGGAATGATTCTTCTTCTTCGAGGTTCTCGTACCACTGACCGGTAACCGGTTCGTAATCTCTGCTCACCGCGACAGCCACCTGTGTTATTCGTTCGACGTCGATAAGTGTAGGGGCTGCGCTCTCCTTGGGCAACGCACCCCGAATGCGTATAGTTTTCATTCATATGACCGTCCGCGCTCCCGATCCCGCAGCGCCCTTAAGCCGGGCGCGACTCGTCGTCGTAAAGGTGGGCTCGGCGCTCCTGGTCGACGGGGACAGCGGCCGCGTTAACCGCGCCTGGCTCGAAACCCTGGTCGAGGATCTCCTGCGGCTGCGTCGGCGCGGACAAAAGGTGATCCTCGTGTCCTCGGGCGCGATTGCGCTCGGCCGCCGCCGCCTGGGACTGAAGGCCGGCCCGCTGCGGCTCGAGGACAGCCAGGCGGCCGCGGCCGTCGGGCAGATCCGCCTGGCGCACGCCTACAAGGAGCTGCTCGAGGGGAGCGATGTGACCGTGGCGCAGGTGCTGCTCACGCTGGAGGACAGCGAGCGCCGCCGCCGCTACCTCAATGCGCGCGCCACGCTCGAGTCGCTGCTCGCGCTGGGCGCGTTACCGGTGATCAATGAGAACGACACGGTGGCGACTGCCGAGATCCGCTACGGCGACAACGATCGCCTCGCGGCGCGCGTGGCACAGATGGCGAGCGCCGACTGCCTGGTGCTCCTTTCGGACGTCGATGGTCTCTACAGTGCCGACCCCAACACCGAGCCCGGCGCGCGCTTTATCGGCGAAGTGGCGCATATCACCCCTGAGATCGAGGCGATGGCCGGGCACGCCGCCTCCGGGGTTGGCACCGGCGGCATGCGCGCCAAGATCCTGGCCGCGCGCATCGCCGTCACTGCCGGCTGCCACATGTGTATCGCCGCCGGTGCGCATCCACATCCCCTGCGGCGCATCGAGGAGGGGGCGCGCTGCACCTGGTTCCTGCCCTCGGCGACGCCGGCGGCGGCCCGCAAGCAGTGGATCGCCGGCACCCTGCGCCCCTCGGGCGCGCTCCTCATCGACGCCGGCGCGCTGCGGGCGCTGTTCGAGGGTCGCAGCCTCCTGCCGGCGGGCGTGACCGCGGCGCGCGGCCGCTTCGATCGCGGCGACACCGTGAGCGTCTTTTCCGCCGAGGGCATCGAGATCGCCCGCGGGATCGTGGCGTACTCGGACGCCGATGCCGCCCGCATCATGGGGCGCCGCTCCGGCGAGATCGCCGACATCCTCGGTTTTCGCGGGCGCGACGAGATGATCCACCGCGATGACCTGGTGCTGCTGCGCCACGAGGCGCACCTGCCCGGCGCGCCCCTGCCGCAGACGAGCGGCTGAGCCGAGTCATGGACGCCACGCACCTCGGTGAACTGATGGAGGGCCTCGGCCGCGAGGCGCTCGCCGCCGAGGCGGTGCTCGCGCGCGCGCGCGCACCGCAGAAGGACGCGGCACTTGCCGCCGCCGCCGCCGCCATCCGCGCCAACGTGACAGCGATTCTCGAGGCAAACGAGCGTGACACGGTCGCCGCGCAGCAGATGCAGGTCAGTTCCGCACGCCTGGATCGCCTGCGCCTCGATGGTGCACGCCTGGAATCCATCGCCCGGGGCATCGAGGCGGTGATCGCGCTGCCCGACCCGGTGGGTCGCGTGGCGGCCGCCTGGGAGCGCCCCAACGGCCTGCGCATCGAGCGCGTCTGTGTGCCGCTCGGCGTGATCGGCATCATTTACGAGAGCCGCCCGAACGTCACCGCGGATGCTGGCGCCCTGTGCCTGAAGTCCGGAAACGCGGTAATCCTGCGCGGGGGCTCCGAAAGCCGGCACTCGAGCGCGGCGCTGCACGAGTGCCTCCTGACAGGGCTTGAGTCCGCAGGCCTGCCGCAAGGCTGTATCCAGCTGGTACCAACCACCGATCGCGCCGCGGTGGGCTACCTGCTCGCCGCCATGACCGAGTACCTCGACGTCATCGTGCCGCGCGGCGGCAAGGCCCTGATCGAGCGCGTGCAGAAGGAAGCGCGCGTGCCGGTGATCGGGCACCTGGAGGGCAACTGCCACGTGTACATCGATCGCGACGCCGACCTGAACATGGCGCGCGCCATCGCGCTCAACGCCAAGATGCGGCGCACTGGCATCTGCGGCGCGGCCGAGACGCTGCTGGTGGATGAGGCCTGCGCCGCCACGCACCTGGCCCCGATCGTTGCGGACCTGCTGGCGGCCGGCTGCGAGGTGCGCGGCGATGCACGCGTGCGGGCAGTGGATGCGCGCGTGTGCGCGGCGAGCGAGGCAGACTGGTACACGGAGTACCTGGACGCCATCATCGCCGCGCGCGTGGTGGCGGGGGTGGATGCGGCGATCGCGCACATTGCGCGCTACGGGTCGGCGCACACCGAGGCGATCGTCACCGGCAACCAGGCGACCGCCGAGCGTTTCCTGAGCGAGGTCGACAGCGCCATCGTGCTGCATAACGCCTCCACGCAGTTCGCCGACGGCGCAGAGTTCGGCATGGGAGCGGAGATCGGCATCTCCACGGAGCGCTTCCACGCCCGCGGGCCGGTCGGCGTGGAGCAGCTGACGAGCTACAAGTATCTGGTACGCGGCAGCGGCCAGGTGCGCCCCTAGGGCACTCTCAGCGGTGCGGGTGTGCGTGGGCTGCGTCGCTCGCAGGCGTGGCGCAGCGTTCGCAGTTGACCCAGCCGGAGTCACCGTTTACGTAATGCTCTTTCTTCCAGATCGGCAGGCGCTGCTTGACCTCGTCGATGATGTAACGGGCGGCGAGGAACGCCTCGTGGCGGTGCGGTGCGCTGGCCCCCACCCACACGGCAATCTCCCCGACCGCAAGATCCCCGAGGCGATGCTCGCAGGCGGCGTGGCTCACACCGAAGCGCTCGATGGCTTCACGGATGATGCGCTCGCCCTCGCGCAGCGCGAGCGGCTCGAAGGCCTCGTATTCGAGGCGGCGCACCTGCGCGCCCTCGTTGGAATCGCGCACCCAGCCCTCGAAGGAGGCAAAGCCACCGCAGCGCGGGTCGGCGAGCGCGCGCCGCAGCGCCTCGACCTCGATGGCTGCGTGGCTGAAGCGGAAAGTACCTGCGCCGCCCATGGTGCGCTTCAGCCGCCGGCCACCGGCGGAATGAATACCACCGTGTCACCGGTGCGCAGCGGCGTCGTCCAGTCGGCGAATTCGCTGTTGACCGCGACCCGCAGGACGTCGCTTCCGAGGGTGAACGGGTAGCGCTGTCGCAGTTCCTGGTAAAGCTCCTGCGGCGTGCCCGCGGCGCTCTCGAGCGCCTCTTCGCGGCGCCCGGCCTGCTCGCGCAGCAGCGCGAAGTACTGCACCGTCAGGTGCTTAGGTTCTCGCATGTTCCTCCCGGCGAGGGCGTCGCTGGCGGCGCCATATTCGTTGGGCGTGTTGACGTTGTCGAGCGCGCGCGGATTCGGCTCATCGAGCAGGCGCGCCCCGGCCTCGATCAGGAACTTGCGCGGGCAATTCCTGCCGGCCCGCACGTATTCCTCGAGCAATGCGTGGCTGCGCGGCTCGTAGATCGCGCACAGCGGTTCGGGGAGGCCATCGTGGCTCGAACGGTAGGCCGTGGCCACCGCCTCGGGCGCGCGTGCTGCCACCAGCTGCACGAGCGTGGCCTCATCCAGGAGCGGCAGATCGCACGCCAGCACCAGCCAGGCGGCCTGCGGATGAGTCTCCTGCGCGGCGAGGATCCCCGCCATGGGGCCGAGGTCGCGGCGCCGGTCCGCGATCTGCGCGAACTGCCCGCGCAGCGGGTCGGCCTGCTGGTCCTCGCGCACCGAGACCCAGGCGCGCTCGACCCGGGCGCCGAGCAGGGCCATGGCGCGCTCCAGCTGCGTGTGCCCCGCGTAGGCGAGCGCTGCCTTGTCCTCTCCCATGCGCGAGCTGTGTCCGCCGCTGAGCACCAGACCGTAGAGCGGTGCGCTCATGTCAGCGCTTGTCGCGGCGCGTGTACGGGCGACGACCGCCGGACTTGTGCAGCAGGCGCACGCTTGCGATCTCGATGTCGTGCGAGAGCGCCTTGCACATGTCGTAGAGCGTCAAAGCCGCCACCGTGGCCCCGGTCAGGGCCTCCATCTCCACTCCCGTGCGGTGGTGCACCGCTACCCGGCAGCGCACCACGAGCTCACCCGCCGCCGCATGCTCGATCTGAACTTCGCATCTCTCCAGCCCCAGGGGATGGCAGAACGGAATCAGCTCGTGGGTGCGCTTGGCGGCCATGATGCCGGCGATGACGGCGGTGTCGAACACCGGGCCCTTCTTGGTGCGGTGGCCGCTGTCGCGCAGCGCCCGGGCGATCTTTGGCGGCAGCCGTACGCGCGCCTCGGCGAGCGCGCTGCGCAGCGTCACGTCCTTGGCGCCGACATCTACCATGGTCGGGCGGTTTGCGGCATCCAGATGACTGAGTTTGCGTCTGGCCATCAGCCACCGATATAGAACATCTCGACCTTGCGCTCGGCGTGCGTGGCCGGCGTGAGGCTGGCACGCAGCTCGCTGTAGCGGTCGCTTCGCTTCAGCCACACGGCACGGATGATCTCCAGCAGCGCCTCATCGCTCGCGCCCCCGCGTAGCGCATCCCGCAGGCTCGTGCCGTGGTTGGCGAAGAGACAGGTGTAGAGGATGCCGTCCGAGGACAGCCGCGCGCGCGAGCAGGCGCCGCAGAACGGCTGTGATACCGAGGAGATGAAGCCGAGCTCGCCGGAGCCGTCGGCGAAGGCGTAGCGCTCGGCCACCTCGCCGCGGTAGGCGGGCTTGAGCGCTGTCAGCGGCCAGCGCGCGCCGATGTCTGCGAGGAGCGTCCGGGAAGGCACGACGAGCTCGGAGCTCCAGTGGTTGCGGTTGCCAACGTCCATATACTCGATGAAGCGCACGATGACGCCGGTGCCGCGGAAGCGCTCAACCAGGGCGAGCGCCGTGTGGTCGTTGACACCCTTTTGGATCACCGCGTTCACCTTGACGGGGGTGAGCTCGGCGCGGCGCGCGTGCTCGATTCCCTCCAGCACCTCGGCGACCCCGCCGAAGCCGCCGCTCATGCGGGCAAACACCGCATCATCGAGGCTGTCGAGGCTCACGGTGACGCGCTTGAGCCCGGCGGCCTTGAGCTCGCTCGCATAGCGCGCGAGCAGTACGCCGTTGGTGGTGAGCGCCACGTCCTCAACGCCGCTGATCGCGGTCAGGTCGCCGATCAGATCCGGGAGGTTCGCCCGCAGCAGCGGCTCACCGCCCGTCAGGCGCAGCTTCCGTACCCCGAGCTGCACGAACAGTCGCGCCAGGCGCACGATCTCATCGAACGACAGCCGCTCGTGGGAGCCAAGGAAGCGATACTGCTCGTGGAAAGTCTCCCGCGGCATGCAGTAGGGACAGCGGAAGTTGCAGCGGTCCATGACCGAGATGCGCAGGTCACGCATCGGCCTGCTGAAGACGTCGCGCGGCGCCGCGCGCAGCCTCAAGGGAACGATGACTTCATCGGAGGACATGGCTTTTGAGAGTATGGGCACCCGGCAGGGCGGTTGGCTATCAGCCACAAGAGTGAGCGGAAAATTCCCTCGCGGCCTCGCGACTTAACGCGCTAGGACCAGCGGTAGAAGCGCGTTACGTGGCCCTTGGGGTAGGTATTGGGGCCGGGAGGCAGTTCTACAAATCCGTCGGTTCCGGCCAGGGCGGTGAAATCGCCCGAGCCGTTGGTGGGGGCCGGTTGCGCCCAAGGGCGCCCCCAGTCGTCCTGCTCCAGCCTCACCGGCATGAAGTGGGTGAGCGGGGCGCCGATCTTCACCGGTGCCCCGAGCGCGATGCGCTCTGCCGCCCGGCCACTGTGACCGAGGCTGCCGAGCAGCGCCGGCAGCACATAGCGCGTGTAGCACACGAGCGCCGACACCGGGTTCCCGGGCAGGCCGAAGACCGCCGCCCCGGAAGGGGCGACGCCGAACCACAGCGGCTTGCCGGGGCGCTGTGCCACGTGGTGGAACACCTCGCGCACGCCGAGCTCCTGCAGCACCGAAGGCACGAGATCGAAGCGGCCCGCGGACACGCCGCCGGAGAGCACCAGCACGTCGTGAGTCTCGAGATGGAAACGCAGTCGCTCGCGCATCTCAACGGCATCATCGCGCAGGTGATCGTCGGCCACCCGCTGGAAGCCATGCTCGCGCAGCGCACTGACGATGGCGTAGACGTTGGAGCGGCGGATTTGGTGGGCCAGCACCGGCTCTCCGGGCTCGACCAGCTCGTTGCCGGTGGAGATGACCGCCAGCATCGGCTGGCTGCTGACACGGATGCGAGGCATGCCAGCGGAGGCTGCGATCGCGATCTCCGGCGCCCGCAGCTGCACGCCGGCAGCCACCAGTAGTGTTCCCTGGCGCGTGTCGCTGCCACGGCGGTGGACGTTGCGCCAGGGCTCGATGCGCGTGCGTGGCGCGAACGTGACGCTGCCGCCGGCTGCCGTGTACTCCTCGACCGGCACGACGCAGTCGCAGCCGGCCGGCAGCACCGCGCCGGTCATGATCTCGATGCAGTGTCCGGGACCTGCGAGCGTCAGCGGCGCATGGCCGGCTGCCTGCGTGGCCTGGATCCGCAGGCTCGCGCTGCCGGCCGGCGAGTGACTGGCGAGCGCCACGCCGTCCATGGCGACGCGGTCGAAGGGCGGCTGATCGCGCTCGGCGTAGATGTTCTCGCGCAGCACCGCGCCTGCGCACTGCGCCAGCGGCAGCGACTCGATCGGCAGACATTGCAGGTGCTGCCCGATCAGCAGGTCTGCGTCCGCCGGTGTGAGCACTCAGTTCTTCTTGTCGGCCGAACGCGCCTTGAATGCCTTTACCTGCTCGTTGAAGCGATCCGCGACGCTTTGTTCCTGGTCGACCGCCGCGTTGTGCTTCTGCGCTTCCATCTTCTGCAAGTCAGTCTTCTGCTGCGGCTTCATCGAATCGCCGCCCTTGGCGATGGCGTCGTCCAGCTCCTTGTCTATGCAGGCCACGTAGGCATCGATCGCCTTCTGGTATTCCTTGACGGACTTCTGGCCGGCGAGCATGTCCTCCATGGTCGCGGTGCGCCCGTCGGGCAGGTTGGTGGGGGCGGCCGGGTAGGGACAGTCGGCATACGCTGCGCCCGAGAGCGCCGCGGTCAGAGCGATCGCAAGAAGTGCCTTCATAACGTTGGATCCTGAGGCCGGTGGAAATGGGGTCGTTATCTTAAGAGGCCCCCGCCGGGGTGGCTACTTCAACCTGCGCCGGCCGCCTGACCCCGCCTTCGGGCACAGATAACACCCGCGACTGTGGTCGTTCACCACCCCGACCGCCTGCAGGTAGGCGTAGACGATGGTTGAGCCGACGAAGCGGAAGCCACGCTTAAGCAGGTCCTTCGAGATGCGGTCGCTGAGTGGAGTGCGCGCCGGGACCGTCCCGGGGCGGGGCCGGTTGATAAGCGGCACGCCGCCGGTAAAGGACCACAGGTAGCGGTCAAAGGAGCCGAACTCACGCTGCACGGCGAGGTAAGCCTGCGCATTGGTGACCGTAGACTCGATCTTGAGTCGGTTGCGCACGATGCCGGGATCGCGCATCAGCGCCGCCCGGCCGCGGGCATTGATGCGCGCCACCGTGCGGGGATTGAACTTTGCGAAGGCGCGCTGGTAGCCGCGCCGCTTATGCAGGATCGTGGACCAGGAAAGCCCGGCCTGCGCGCCCTCGAGACTCAGCATCTCGAACAGCAGCCGGTCATCGTGCACCGGGCGGCCCCATTCCTCGTCGTGGTAATGCAGGTAGTCGGGGTCATCGGCCGGGACCCAGCGGCAGCGCCGCAGGGCCGCGGCGGGACGTGTAGTGGGTGAGCGTTTGCGTGTGGCGGCGGCCATGTGTGAGAGTCCTGGCGGGCGGTCTTGTACGATCATCGCAGAGGCGGCGTGCGGAAATCGATCCCACGACCCGCGGGGCGTCGCGCGGCATAGAATCACCTGTGCGACTGGACCGCTCTACGGCGCGGCGTTGCGGAATGGAAGCGCGTGATGACTCATCGGCTGTGGGCAGCCTTCGCCCTGCTCGCGCAACTGGTGTGTGCCCCGGCGCTGCGCGCCCAGGGCGGACCGCCGCTGCTGACCACGGACCCGGGCACCCCGGGCAATGGCAACTGGGAGGTCAACGTGGGTGCCATGGCGACCCACACTTCCACCGGGACATCCTCACAGCTGCCGCAGCTGGATGTGAACTTCGGTGTCGGCGAGCGTATTCAGCTTACCTACCAGCAGTCTTACGTCGTGCAGTCCGCCAGCGGCACCGCCACTGTCAGCGGCTACGGCAACGCGCTGCTGGGCGTGAAATGGCGTTTCTTGGATCAGGGAGAGGGCGGCTGGCAGGTCTCGACCTTTCCGCAGTTCGAGACCGCCGGCTCCGCGCGCGCGCAGCGCGAGGGGTTCGCGATCGACGGGCCGCGCCTGCTGCTGCCGATGGAGGTGACCAGGCGCGTAGGTCCGGTCGACATCAACCTCGAGGCGGGCTACTACTTCCCGCGCAATGGTTCGGATGAGCGCTTTGTGGGCCTCGCGCTCGGGCGCCAGGTGAACGAGCGGCTGGAGCTCGACGGGGAGATCTACGCCGATCGCGCTTCGGGCGCCCCGCCTAACGACACGACGCTCGATATGGGCTTTCGTTACAAGCTGCACCCGGCCTTCATTCTCCTGGGGATGGCCGGCCGTAGCATTGCCGGCAACGACGGTGACCATGTGCAGTTCATGGGCTATCTGGGAGTGCAGATCCTCCTCAGTGACTACGGGCGCTCGCTGCCGCGGGGACCCTGAGCCGTCGCGCGCCGGCGCGCTTTGCGGATCAGCCCGGTGTGAGGGGCGCCGGTTCACCGTAGCGGTTGGGCCCGGCATCGCCGCGCTTACACAGCAGATAGGTGAGCCAGAGGGCCCCGACGAGCAGGGCCAGGAAGTAGAAGGTCGCAAACAGGCCGAGCCCAGCGAGCGCGAGGGGCTCCTCCTGGTGCGCATTCACGTAGAGCGCCGCCACGATCACGGGAGCGAATGCCACGCTCCATACGCCGAACACCCACAGCGAACGCCCGATATCGTGCAGTCGGCGCGCCGTGACCGCGAGATTGGGGATCAGGAGGACGGCGGCGGCGAGCCAACTGAGCCAGTCGAACACCGGGCTCACGACGCTCGGCAGGCCGAGTACAAACACAATGGCGAAGGTCACCCAGCACATCCACCAGTACTCGGAGCGTCCGGCGCGGCCGGAGAACTTCGCGTAGTGCCTCATGCAGTAGCTGAACCAGCTCATATGTGCCTCACTTCCCTGTAAGCCGCGCGGCGCTCCTCATGGATGTTCGCGCAGTTCCCGCACCAGGAGCCAGATCGCAATGACGGACAGCGGAATCTCGAGGCACAGTCCCTGCTTGGTGTAGGTCGAGAATTCCCCCGCCAGTATGGCATTGACCAGGCGTGTCGCACCCAGGCCGGTGCAGGTGAAGGCGAGCGCGGCGAGTCCGGCGCGGCGCAGTCCTGCGACGAAGGCCCCCCACAGCGCGAGCAGGCCGACGGCGCCCTCAAGGCCGCCGTACATGGCGCGCAGCTCGATGGTGCCGGTGCTGTTCAGGGCGCCGACGCCCGCAGTCGCTGCCAGCGCCCCGGGCGCCATGAGCATATAGATGCCGTAGGCGAGCCACATGAGGCCGGCGACGAAGAGGAAGATGCGTGCCACGGATGAGCCCTCAGGTAACTTTCGTTCGCGAGTAAAGAACATCACACTCCGTACAGCGCGCCCGGAGAGATTCGAACTCCCGACCCTCAGGTTCGAAGCCTGATGCTCTATCCAACTGAGCTACGGGCGCGAGGCGGGAATTCTACTGGGAATCGGCTGCCGAAGTCGCAATGGCGCGCGCGGCTCACCCCGCTGCACAATACGCCCCCTACTTCAGCAGAGCGGCGGAATACCCCATGTCACCGTTCGACCTGTCCGGAAAAGTCGCCCTGATCACCGGCTCCAGTCGTGGCATCGGCAAGGCGATCGCACAGCAGATGGCCGCGCACGGCGCCAAGGTGGTGATCTCCAGCCGCAAGGCCGACAGCTGCGAGGTGGTGGCTGCTGAAATTAACGCCGCCGGCGGCACCGCGGTCGCGCAGGCCTGTCACGTCGGTCACAAGGAGGAGCTGCAGGGGCTGGTCGCTGCCACGGTGGCGAGATGGGGGCAGATCGACATCGTGGTCGGCAATGCCGCCACCAATCCCACCTTCGGCCCCTCGATCGATACGCCCGATGCGGCCTTCGAGAAGATCATCCACACCAATCTCCTGAGCAATGTGTGGCTGTGCAACATGGTGCTGCCGGCCATGGCCGCCCGCCGCGACGGCGCCATCATCATCGTCTCCTCGGTTGGCGGCCTCCTGGGCAGCTCGCAGCTGGGTGCCTACTGCATCTCCAAGGCGGCCGATATGCAGCTGGCGCGCAACCTCGCGGTCGAATGGGGCCCGCACAACATCCGCGTCAACTGCATCGCTCCGGGCATCATCCGCACGCGCTTCTCGCGCGCCCTCTGGGAGGACGAGAAGCGCGCAGCGCTGTTCGCGCGCATGAGCCCGCTGCGCCGGCTCGGCGACCCGGACGATGTCGCCGGGGTCGCGGTGCTGCTCGCCTCGCGTGCCGGCAACTTCATCACCGGTCAGACACTGGTCGTCGACGGCGGCGGTGTCATCGGCGGCGGTGAGCCGCTGATGTAGGGCGGCAGCCTCAGGCGGGCGCGCGCCGCAACGACAGGTAACCCACGCCCAGGAGCCCGAACCAGAACGGCGCGACGAACAGCGCCACGCGCGTGTCCTTGTCCAGCCACAGCATCGCGCTCACCAGCACCAGGAAGGCGAGTACCGCCCAGTTTGCGTACGGGGCGAGCGGCATGCGAAACGGCGCCGCTGCTACCTTGCCCGCGCGCACCGCGAGGCGGTAGTTGCGGTGCGCCACCAGAATGATGCCCCAGGTCCACAGTGTGCCGATGAGCGCGATGCTCGTGACCCACGTGAACACCGACTTCGGCACCACGAGGTTCAGCCCGATGACGATCAGCATGACGGCGGCGGAGGCGTGGATACCATTCGCGGGCACGGCTTGCGCGTTCAGCTTGGCGAACAGCCGCGGGCCCTGGCCGCGCTGTGCCAGCGTCCACAACATGCGTCCGGTGCTGAATAGGCCGCTGTTGCAGGAGGAGGCGGCAGCCGTGATGACCACCGCCGTGATGATGCTCGCCGCCGCCGGCACCCGCAGCTTGTCGAATACGAACACGAACGGGCTGACTTCCGGGCTCAGCTGATCCCAGGGCACCACCGACATGATGACGATGAGCGCCCCGAGATAGAAGATCAGGATCCGCGCGATGATGCCGTTGGTGGCCCGCGGCAGTACCACGGCCGGGTTCTCCGCCTCGCCCGCCGTGACGCCGATGAGCTCTACGCCCGAGTACGCGAACATCACGATCTGCAGCGTCAGGAGCACGCCGAGCAGGCCGAAGGGCAGGAAGCCTCCGTGCGTGTGCAGGTTGGCAAAGCTCGCCGTGGTGCCAAGTTCTCCTACGTGCAGGAAGATCACGGCGAGGCCCGCGACGATGAGCGCCACGATCGTCACAACCTTGATGAGCGCGAACCAGAACTCCAGCTCGCCGAACACCCGTACGGCGAGGAGGTTGGTGCCGTAGAGCGCGCCCAGCGCGACGAGTGCCGGCAGCCACTGCGGCACGTCCGGGAACCAGTAGCGCACGTAAATGCCGATCGCGGTGAGCTCGGCCATCGCCGTCAGCACCCACATGAACCAGTACGACCAGCCGGTCACGAAGCCGGCGAACGGTCCGCAGAACTCCTCGGCATAGGTGGCGAAGGAACCGGCGACCGGGCGGTAAGTCAGAAGCTCCCCGAGCGCGCGCATGATGAAGAAGATCGCGACACCCCCGGCCGCATAACCGAGCAGCAGTCCGGGACCGGCATCGTGGATGGCTCTCGCGGAGCCGAGAAACAGCCCGACGCCGATGGTGCCGCCGAGGGCGATGAGCTGGATATGGCGGTTGCGCAGGTTGCGCGCCAGGGTCGGGGAGGCGTCGGCCATGAGCGGCGTTTCCTTCGGGTCAGGGCGAGGAGAGCATACGACCTTATCTAGCGCTGCGGCGGCCCGAGCAGCGCGTAGCGGCGCCCCTGGGGCAGCTCGTACAGCCGCACCAGCGAGGCAGCTCCGGCACCCACCAGTTCGGCCGCCACGCCGTTGCCCGGTTCGGCCACCGGATGCCAGCGTGCCAGCCACCGCGTCAGCACGCCGGGGGCGTGTCCGGGCAGCAGTACCAGGACTCGCGCCCGGGGGCCGCGCGCGTCGAACCAGGCGCGCACCGTGGCCGGGTTATTGTGGTCCAGTACGCTGAAGGAGCCTGCGTGGGCGTGATCGATGATGGCGAGTGTCGTCTCGTCCGGGGCGAGGAGCGCCAGCGGCTCTTGCTGCGTATCGGCGCGCACCGCATCCGCGAGCGTGCGCAGGTCCTGGCCGCGGTCGATGACCGGAAAGGCGATGAAAGCGCTGAGCGTGAAGGCTGCAGCGTAGGCGCCGTAGCTGTAGACCACGCTGTCGCGGAAGTCGCCACGTCCCTGGGCGCGGCGCGCGGCCGCGAGTGCCGTCACCGTGAAGGCGAAAATGGCGGCGATGATGGTGAGGGTCGCCGCCGCGGGCGCGGCCCGGGAGAGACCGAGGACCGCGAGCGCGCCGATGAGAAGCAGCGCAATGAGGCCGATGAGGCACTGTGTGCCCGTGAGCCAGAGACCATCGAGGCGGTGCGGCGCGGCTTGCGCGTCCTTGAGCCACAGTGCCGCCAGCAGTGAGAAGCCGAGTAATGCCGGGGCCGCATAGATGTCGCGCGCGGTCGCCGCCAGCGACAGCAGCACGAGGAACGGCACGCTGGCCAGCAGTGCGAAGCGCCACGCAGTGCCATCCGGGGCCGCGTCCCGGCAGTGTCGGCCGGCGCGCACCAGCCCCGCAAAGCAGATCAGCGTCCATGGCAGGAGGTAGAACGGCAGCTCGATGAAGTACTTGCCGAAATGGTTGGGGTGCCCGGTGCTGTAGTCCAGGGCGGCGGGTGCGTCGATGTGCGCGAAGCGGCCGGCGATGTTGTTCCAGAACAGCGTGCGCAGCGCCGAGGCCGCGTCCGCACCGAGCGCCACCCTCCACAGCCACGGCCCGATGATGAGCGCCTGCAGCAGAAATCCGGCGTACAGCTCCCAGCGGCGCAGTTCCGTCCAGCGTCGCTCCCAGAGGATGAGGCCTGCGAACACCAGCCCCGGCACGAGCCAACCCGGAGCACTTTTTGCCATGAAACCTAGCGCCGCCCCGGCGTGCATGAGGGCATAGCCCCACGCCTTGGCTCCGCCGGGCGCGGCCGTGTAACCGCGCCACAGTCCGAGGAGCGCGAGGGCATTGGCCGCCAGCAATGCGGCATCCGGGGCGAGCCAGCTGCTGACGCGATAGAGCGTGAGGGCACTGCCCGCCACGAGGGCCGCGAGCAGCGCGCCGCCGGAGTGCAGGCCCATGTCGCCGGCGAGCGCGGCGAGTGCCAGCGCCGTCACGAGCGCACAAAGCAGGAGCGGCGCGCGCGCCCCGGCCGGTGAGTCACCGAATACCGCGATGCCTGCGGCCGCCATCCAGTAGCTGAGCGGGGGCTTTTCCAGGAACGGAGAGCCGGCGAGCTGCGGCAGGCTCCGGTCGCTCTGCTGGCTCATGCGCCAGGCGATATCCGCCTCGCGCGGCTCATCCGGGGTCCATAGTCCGCGACCGAACAGACCCACCAGCCACAGCGGCGCGAGCGCCAGCACGATGGCGAGCGCCAGGCGCGCGCGCGCATCAGCGGCACGCCCGGCGGCCTTCAGGAAGCCCCCGCCGGCGGCGCGGCGAGTGCAGCAGCGCTGAGGTCCTGGCTCTCAAGCCAGCGCTCGAGCGGGCTGGTATCGAACTTCATCAGGTGCAGCCCGACCTTCGAGCGGCGCCAGAGGATGTCCTCGCAGGTGCGCGCGAACTCCTCGCGAATGAGGTACTCGAGCTCGCGCTCGTACAGCTGCGGCAGCACCTGCGTGCCAAGCTGCGCGACACTGCCTGCCCCCCGGAGCACGCGCGTGATGCGCGTGCCGTAGGCATGCGCATAGCGGCGGCGCAGGCTCCCCGGTAGCCACGGATAGCGCCGCTCGAGGGTGCGCAGGAACACCGCGAAGCTGCCCTCGGGCATGTCACCGCCCGGCAGCACCGCGCGCGCGGTCCAGGGCGGCGCCACGCCGCCGAGAGTCGTCGCGAGCAGGTCGAGCGCATCCTCGGAAAGCTTGCGATAGGTCGTGATCTTGCCGCCGAACACCGACAAGAGCGGCGCCGGCTCGCGATCGAGCTCGAGCGCATAGTCACGGGTGACGCTCATCGGGTCGCTCGACTCGTCCTTCAGCAGTGGCCGCACGCCCGAGTAGCTCCACACCACGTCCGCGGGCGTGACCGGCTGCCTGAAGTAGCGGTCCGCTAGCGTGCACAGGTAGCCGATCTCATCCGCGTCGATGCGTACCTGCGCCGGGTCGCCGCGATAGTCCACATCCGTGGTGCCAAGCAGCGTGAAGTCATGCTCGTAGGGGATCGCGAACACGATGCGGCGGTCTTCGTTCTGGAAGATGTAGGCGAAGCGGTGCTCGAAAAGCCGCGGCACGACAATGTGACTGCCCTTGACCAGCCGCACCTCGTGCGCCGCCTGCACCGGGGTTGCGCGCGTCACGAAGTCGCTCACCCACGGTCCGCTGGCATTGACCACCGCGCGCGCGCTGATACTGAACGCTCCTTGCGCACCGCGCAGTTGCGCACTCCAGGCGCCGCCCTGCGCGGTGAGGCGCTCGCAGCGCGTGCGGGTGAGAATCGCTGCTCCGCGCGCCTGCGCATCCAGCGCGTTCAGGACCACCAGGCGCGCATCATCAACCCAGCCGTCCGAGTACACGAAGCCGCGCCGGTAGCCGGGCTTGAGCGGCGCGCCCGCGATGTGCTGGTCCAGGTCAATCGCACTGGAGGCGGCCAGGTGCGCGCGCTTTGCCAGATGGTCGTAGAGGAACAGGCCGGCGCGGATCATCCAGGCCGGCCGCAGGTGTGGCGCGTGCGGCATGACGAAATGCAGCGGCCGCATGATGTGGGGCGCGGCCGCCAGCAGCACCTCGCGCTCGCGCAGCGCCTTGCGCACCAGCGCGAAATGGAACTCCTCAAGATAGCGCAGGCCGCCGTGAATCAGCTTGGTGCTGGCGGAGGAGGTGTGGGAGGCGAGGTCATCCTGCTCGCACAGCACTACGCTCAGGCCGCGACCGGCGGCGTCGCGCGCGATGCCGGTGCCGTTGACGCCACCGCCCACTACCAGCAGGTCGCAGCCGACGGGCATCACTCCCGGCGCGGCGCGCGCCGCCCGTAGTAGTCCGGGTAGTCCTCGCTCAGGCCTTTGAAGCGGCGGTGAATCCACAGGTACTGCTCGGGTGCGACCCGCACCTGCGCCTCGATCATACGGTTAAAGCGTGCAGTGTCGCTCACCGGGGACTCGCTCGGGAAGTTCTCCAGCGGCGGGTGGATGGTCGCGAGGTAGCCCCGCGAGCCTGGCAGACGCTGCAGGAAGTAGGGCAACACCGCCGCCCCGGTAGTGCGGGCGAGGCGCGAGGTGAGGGTGTTGGTGGCTGCCGGGATGCCGAACAGCGGCACCATTTCCGCCCCCTTCTTGCGGTAGCTCTGATCCGGCGCATACCAGACGCACTCATTCCTGCGCAGCGCGGAGATGAAGGCGCGGATGTCATCCTTCGGTATCGGCCGGCCGCCGTAGCCGGTGCGGAAGCGCTCGAGCGCATACGCCAGCACCTCGTTCTTGGTCGGGCGATAGAGAAACTTCACCGGCGCGATCGCGAGCAGTGTACGCCCGGCGAGTTCCAGCGAGGTGAAATGCGCGGTGAGCAGGATCACGCCGTTGCCGCGCGCCAGCGCCGCGTGCAGATGTTCGGCACCTTCGATGCGCACGATCTTCTCCAGCTGCCGGGGCGTGATCCACCAGGCGAGCGGTATTTCCATGAGCGCCATGCCGAGACTCTTGAAGTGCTCATCGAGCAGCCGCTCGCGGCCGGCCTCATCGAGTTCCGGGAAGCACAGTTCGATGTTGCGGCGTGCGGTTCTGACGAAGCGCAGGGGCAGGTGGCGCAGCACGGCGCCGAGTGCCCGCCCGAAAGCCAGCAGCGCCGGGAACGGCAGCAATGCGAGCAGGCGCAGCAGCCCGAGACCCGCCCAGGTCGGCCAGTAGCGGGGCGCGAATAGCCGCATTCGCATCCGATCCCCTTGAGGTTTCACACGCATGCCCGAATGCGCGAGAGAATACCCGATTCCCGCCGGGCGACTATGATCCAATGCGCGCCCATGGCACCCCTGCCGCGACAGTTTTTTGTCCCCATCGCCGCCTTGCTGCTCCTGGCGCTCGCCGGCGTCTTCGGCCCCCGCCTCTGGCAGCATTACCTCGCAGCGCTCGCGCGCCGCAGTGCTCCCCTTTATGCCCCGCGCGAGCGGCTGGCGGGGGGCAATGAACCGCTCGCACCGCGTGTGCCGCCGCAGCTCGAACAGCTCGAACCGCAGGGACTGGAAGCCGCGGCGCGCTACGCTGCCGAGCACGGCTCGCGGGCGCTGATCGTGGCGCGCCACGATCACATCGTCTTCGAGCGTTACTGGCAGGCAACTGACTTCGACACTCTGGCCGATGCCCAGGGCTTCACGCCGCTGCTCGCAGTGCTTGCGACCGGGGTCGCGATCCAGCACCGCCGCATCGGCTGGCCCGATGAACCCCTGGGCCTGCTGTTGCCCGAGTGGGCCGCGGACCCGCGCGGCGCGATCACCGTGCGCAACCTCGTGCAGCAAGCCAGCGGGCTGGCGGCGGCGCCGGGGCTCAACGAGGCGCACGACCTGAGCACCGCGGCGCTCGGCAGCGCCCTCGGTGCGCCGCCCGGCACGCAGCGCTTCGTGCAACCGGTGGATGCCCAGCTTCTGGCGCTGGTGCTCGAACGCGTCACGCGCCAGCGTTATGCCGATTACCTGTCCGCCGCGCTGTGGCGGCGCCTGGGCGCTGCCGATGCATGGCTGTGGCTCGACCATGCCGGCGGCATGGCGCATGCCGACTGTTGTATGTTCGCCCGTCAGGGCGACTGGATCCGCGTCGGGCAGATGCTGGCGCGCGATGGCAGCTACCGCGGCGAGCAGGTGATCCGCCCGGGCTGGGTGGGCTTCATGCGCATACCGGCCAAGAGCGACCCGGACTTTGGCAGCCTCGTGCGGCTGGCGCTGCATCCGCTGCCCGGCAGTGGCGCTGAGGGCTATGCCAGTGCGGACACCTTTGTGGTGGAGGGGCGTGGGGGCAATCGGCTGTGGATCGTGCCCTCGCTGCAGCTGGCGATCCTTGCCACCGGGGATGCGCGCGGACGCGATGCGCAGTGGGATGATGCGCGTATCCCCAACCTCATCATGCGCTCCGCCCGCGACTACCTGCCACCGGCCGCGCGCCCGGGCGCCGACCTCTCGACAGTCGTGCCCGGCCACTAGGCGCGGCGCGCTCCATCGAGGCTAGGGTGCGGCGCCAACTCGGAGCGTTATTTCTCTTCTGCGTGATCGACACGCTCGGCTTTGGCATCCTGATTCCGCTCGTGCCCTACATGGCGCACCGCTTCGGGGTTGCGCCGCAGTACATCACCCCGGTGCTTGGCAGCTACTCGCTGTGCCAGCTCCTGGCCGCGCCCTGGTGGGGCCATATGAGCGATCGCTACGGGCGCCGGCCAATCCTCATGAGCAGTCTCGCCGGTGCCTGCCTTTCCTACGTGTTGCTCGGACTCGCCCACAACATCTGGTGGCTGCTCGCCTCGCGCATGCTGGCCGGTTTCATGGCTGGCAACATCGCGGCCGCCTTCGCCTACGCCGCCGACGTGAGCCGGCCCGAGAAGCGCGCCGCGACGCTCGGGCTCATCGGCGCAGCCATCGGCATCGGCTTCTCGCTCGGGCAGCCGATCGGCGGGCTGCTCGCCGGTAAGGATCCGGACAGCGCGAACTTCGTGGCCCCGGCCGTGGTGTCTATCGCGCTGAGCCTGGCGGCAATCCTGCTGGTGCGCTTCGTGCTGCCTGAGAGCCACGCGCGGGCGGCGGCGGACGCAGCTGTGGCGCGCGGCAGGCCGCGCTGGGCGTGGCGGCTGCTCAGGGAGCGCCCGGCGCTCGCGCGGCTCGCGGGCGCCACCCTCGCGGTCACTTACTCGCAGTCGATCCTCGAATCGATCTTCGTGCTCTGGGCGCTGAAGCGTTATGGCTTCGGACCACGCACGGTCGGGTTCCTGCTCTTCGGCGTGGCGCTGCCGGCGCTCATCATGCAAGGCGGCCTGGTGCGGATGCTTGCGCCGCGCCTGGGCGAGGCGCGCCTGGCAATGTGGGGCGTGCTCGTTTACGTCGCCGGGCTCGTCATCGTCAGCCAGGGAGCCACGGTCGGTGTGACGATCGAGGGGCTGCTGCTGTGCGGCGCTGGGCTCGGTGCCTACAATCCGTGTGCCTTCGCGCTCGCCTCGCAGCAGTCCCAAGGGCATGACCGCGGCGCAGTGGTAGGGGCGTATGTGGCGAGCGGGAGCCTTGCGCGTGTGCTCGGCCCGTTCACCTCCGGGCCGATCTTTGCCTTTCTCGGGGCCTCCGCGCCGTTCCTGGTCGGGGCCTGCGTGACACTGCCCGCCGCGTGGCTGGTGAGCCGCGCGCGCGCGGCGGCGCCGCAGCGAAGTTAGAGGGCTACCTCGATCGTGCCATCGACGATGCGCACGGCATGCGTCGGCAGCGGTACCTCAGCCGGCGGCCCGAGCACGCGGCCGTCCCTGATGTCGAAGGAGGCGCCGTGCAGGGGGCATACCAGGCGCGTGGCGCGTAGCCGGCCTTCGCACAGGCGCGCATGGGCGTGGGTACAGATGTTGTCGAGGGCGAACACGCCCTCGCGCGTATGGCAGATCACGAGCTCTACGCCAGCGAGCGTGCAGGTGCGCATGCCGCCCAGCGGCACCTCGGTGAGCTGCATCACCGCCTGGAATTCAGCCACGAGGCGCTACAACTCGATCTCGGTCTCGAAGATCGAGACCGCCTGGCCGCTGATCCATACCCCCGCCAGCGCCTCCCCGGTGAACTCCAGTTCCACCTCGACGCGCCCGGGGCGGTGCAGCGAATGTCCCTGGATGCCGCAGAATTGGGCGCGCTCGCGGGACTTCTCCAGCATTCCCAGCTGCGCCAGATAGGCGCCGAGCAGACCGTGCGCGTTGCCGCTCACCGGGTCCTCATTGATGCCAAGCGCCGGACAGAACATGCGCGACTCGGTGAGGTGATCGCCGCCTTCGGCGGTGAGCGCGAACACGAAATAGCCGGCGGCCCCGAGCTGCGCGGACAAGGTGGTCAGGCGCTGCATGTCGGGCTTCAGGTGCTTGAGCGGCTCGGGACCGCGGACCCCGATCAGGAGGCGCGTGCCCGTGGCGCCCACGATGCGCAGCGGCATGCGCGTATCGAGGCTGGCAGAGTCGAGTGCCAGGGCATCGAGTACCGCGAGGCGCTCGCGGTCGTTGAGCTCGCGGCCGATCTGTGGCGGACTGCGGCGGATGGCGATGCGGCGCTCCGGGCCGGTGCCACGCACTTCGATGTCAACGATGCCGGCCTTGGACTTCTGGCGCTGCCAGCGCGGCGCGTCATGGCGCCGCGACAGCACGTACTGCGCAGCCACCGTGGCATGACCGACAAAACCGGCCTCGCTGCGCGGGGTGAAGAAGCGCGCGCGCACCGTGTGATCGTCCGCGTCGGCGGAGAGGATGAAGGCGGTCTCGGCGTTATTCAGCTCGCGCGCGATCGCCAGCATCTGCGCTTCGCTCAAGGCATCGGCGTTGAGGACCACGCTGGTCGGGTTGCCCGTGAAGGGCTCGCGCGTGAAAGCATCGACCTGGTGAACCTGGATTTTGCGTGTCATTTTTCCGTATCCACCCTGCGGACCTGACGCCGCATTGTAATCCGCGGCGCGATCATAGCCGCAGTCCGGCTGCGCTGCCGTGTAATACTTATGGTGAGTTTGACCCGCGGGAGGCGGCAGGCATGGACATCGGCGTCGAGATCAGCTTCTACCCGCTGCGCGCCGAGTACGCGCCGGCCATCCGCGAGTTCCTCGGCCGCCTGAACCGCGACACGCGCCTGCGCATCGTCACGAACAGCATGAGCACGCAGGTGTTCGGCACTTACGAGGAAGTGATGGCGACGCTGACGCGCGAACTGCGCGCCAGCTTCGACAGCTTGGGTGCCCAGGGTGAGAAGGCCGTATTCGTGATGAAGGTGCTCGGACCGCTGCCGGGCGCCTGATACCGCAAGGCCGACTGGGCTGGCGGGTCGCATGGCGAACCGGCAAACTACCAGATCCGGGGCGTACGCGCCTCAAGCAATTCTTACGGCGATCGGGGTATCTGCATGGCGCTTTTGCGAGTCGTGGACCGCGATGGAGTGGAGCACGAGGTCGAGGCCAAGACCGGCCTCAAGGTGATGGAGAATCTGCGCGAGCTCGACTACGGCGTCGCCGCGATCTGCGGCGGCATGTGCTCCTGTGCCACCTGCCACGTGTACGTCGACCCGCAGTGGACCGCGCGCCTGCCGGCGATGATGTCCGATGAGAAGGAGCTGCTCTCGGAACTCTCGCACTACCAGGAGAATTCGCGCCTCTCCTGCCAGCTGGATTTCACGCCCGAGCTCGCCGGGCTGCGCGTCAGCATCGCGCCGGACGAGTAGGCGAGGGCCCGTGTCCGCCCCGACGGTGCAGGTGGAAACCCGCGGTGCGGTGGCGCTCGTGACGCTCAACCGTCCCGAGAGCGGCAACGCGCTCAACCTGCAGATGGGCATGGACCTCTTGGCGGCGGCGCTCGCCTGTGCGCGCAACGCCGCGGTGCGCGCGGTCGTGCTCACCGGCGCGGGCCGCAATTTCTGCTTTGGCGGTGACCTGCGCGCCATGGCGTCGCGCGACACCGCCGGCGATGACTACATCCGCGAGCTCACCACCTACTTGCACGCGGCCATTGCACACTTCACCCGCATGGATGCGCCGGTGATCGCCGCGGTCAACGGCACGGCAGCCGGCGCGGGGGTGGGGCTGGCGGCGATGGCGGACCTCGCGCTCTGCAGCCGCGGCGCCAAGTTCAACCTCGCCTACACCGCAGCCGGGCTCACACCCGATGCCGGTACCTCTTTTCTGCTGCCGCGTATCCTCGGCGCGCGCCGCGCGATGGAGCTGCTGCTCCTGAACCGCACGCTGGGCGCCGAGGAGGCCCTGAACTGGGGGCTCGTCAACGAGGTGGTGGCGGAAGAGGAACTGCAGGCGCGCGCGCTGGTGCTCGCCGAGCAGCTGGCTGCCGGAGCGAGCAGCGCCTACGGCGCCACCAAGCGCCTGCTGGCGGCCTCGCTCGGGTCCTTCGAGTCGCAGATGATCCGCGAGAGCGAGACGATCGCGGCGCACGCCGTCGGCGCAGAGGGAGCAGAGGGCATCGCGGCCTTCCTCGCCAAGCGCAAGCCGCAATTCCCCGGCAAGGGGCCGCGCTAGAGGCGCGGGCGGACATAACTTTGAACTTGTACTACGTCGCGCTGCTCGTGGCCATGGTGCTGATCGCGGCACGCGTGTTCTTCAAGCTGCGCAGCGCCGGGCGCTCGCGCGCCGAGAGTTGGGATGAGCAGATGATCGGTACCCTGCGCTCCCAGGGCTACGCGCCGTTCAACGACTACCCGGTGGATTTCTTCCTGGCGCTGCCGGACGAGGCGGCCTGCCAGCAGGCGCGCGCGCGCCTGGAGCCGGAGTTCACCGTGGACACGAAGCCGATGCAGGAAGAGAGCGGCTTCAGCCTGCACGCGAGCAAGACCATGCGCCTGATCGTGCCGGACATGCAGGAGATCAGCCGTCGTCTGACGGCGATCGCCACCGAGCTCGGTGGCCGCTACGACGGCTGGGCCGCGTAGCGCGTTTCAGCGCTTCTCCGCCTGGCGCTTCACCGCTTCGGCGGCCGCCGCGATGGCGGCCGCATCCCCGAGGTAACGGCTCCCCAGCGGCTGCAGCTGCGGGTCAAGCTCGTACAGCAGCGGCACCCCGGTCGGGATGTTGAGCTCGGTGATCGTCTCGTCACTGACCCGGTCGAGCATCTTCACCATGGCGCGCAGGCTGTTGCCGTGCGCCACCACCATGACGTTGCGCCCGTTGCGCAGTTCCGGGGCGATGCGCGCGTGCCAGTAGGGCAGTACCCGCGCCAGGGTGTCCTTGAGGGATTCGGTCGCCGGCAGCTCCGCGGAAGGCACCTGGGCGTAGCGCTCATCGAATCGCGGGTGCCGCGGATCGTCCAGCGTCAGCGGGGGTGGGGCGATGTCGTAGCTGCGCCGCCAGATCTTCACCTGCGCCTCGCCGTGCTGCGCCAGCGTCTGCGCCTTGTTCAGGCCCTGCAGCGCCCCGTAGTGGCGCTCGTTGAGGCGCCAGGAACGCTCGACCGGCAGCCACGCCCGGTCCATCGAATCGAGCATGATCCAGAGCGTGTGGATCGCGCGCTTGAGTACCGAGGTGAAGGCGAGATCCACGCGTAGTCCTGCGCGCAACACCTCGCGCCCGGCCTGCGCGGCCTCGGCACGGCCGGCATCGGAGAGCTCGACGTCGGTCCAGCCGGTGAAGAGGTTCTCAACGTTCCAGGTGCTCTGGCCGTGGCGCACCAGCAGCAGCTTGCCAGGGGCACTCGAGGTTCTTGCGTCCATGGGGCCTCTTGACATCAGTTGGCGAGTCGGCGCACCGACTCGACGCCGACCGTGAGGGTCGCGAAGTCGCCGGCACCGGCGGCGCGCATGTCGGTGAGTGTGCGTTGCCAGTGTGCGAGGTCCTTGCCCGCGGCCTCCACCCAGGCGCTGACACGCGCCTCGGCATCCCCACGCATTTTTCGCGACAGCACCCGCTCGGTGAGGCGGCGCTGGACGCGCAGCGCAGCATCGCGCAGGCCGCTGCGCGCGATCGCCTGCCAGGGTCCCTCGACCTTCAGCTTTTCAATGCGCGCCCGCAGCCAGTCGAAGCCGATGCGCGTGCCGACCTCGAAGTACACGCGCGCCGTCTCCGTGATGCCCACGCGGTGCATCGAGGCGATCTCGGCGATGTCGAGCGCAGCGTTCAGCGCCTCGAGGCTGGCGATGTGCACCGCCAGGGCGGGCGGCACGCCGCCCTCGGCGAAGCGCTTGCGGCTTTCCTCGAAGCGCAGCAGCTCCGCCCCGGTGAGCACCTCGTGAATCGCCGCCTGCAGGAGCCGCACGTCCTCGCGGAACTCGCGCACCGCGGCCGCGACCTGCAGGCCCGCGCGCTTGGCGAGGAGCCAGTAGGTCGTGTGGCGCAGCAGGCGGCTGGTCTGGAACACCGCCTCGTACTGCAGGCTCGCGGTCACCTTGTTATCGAGCGACTCGATGCGCTCCCAGACGTCGCGCATCGCGAAGATCTCACGCGCCGCGGTGTAGGCGCGCGCAATCGCCGCAGGCTCAGCCCCGGTGTCCTCCTGCGCGCGCGTAACGAATGT
>Ga0302324_100000682_pt1 | contig 86363 bp, 77 predicted proteins | sample Palsa_T0_1_FD_201949 | JGI IMG/M metagenome (GOLD analysis project Ga0302324, IMG submission 201949) | Peat permafrost microbial communities from Stordalen Mire near Abisko, Sweden - Palsa_T0_1 | ecosystem: Environmental > Terrestrial > Soil > Palsa > Peat permafrost | place: Sweden: Abisko...
CCCGCGCGGAGCAGGCGTCCAATGACGACACACGACGATACCGGCCAAACCGTCGTCATTCCGGTATCAGCCGGCATTCCGCCCGCCGTAAAGTGGGCCGCGCTGATCGGCTTACTCATGATCTTCGCCGTCATCTCAATCGCCGTTGGAACGAGCAACTACCACCACATGTGGCCGACGCAGGATACGACGCACATCAAGCTCTAGAGCTGGGCCTCGGTTTTTCTTTAGAGGTCGCGGTACTCTCGGGCTCTTGTGAGGCCGCCGACGCCGAGGGAGGCGACGCGGTCGGGTAGGACACCGGTCGAGCGGCCGTCGATTTTATGGACGCCGCCGTATTCGCTGAACTCGCAGAGCGCGGCGCGGGTGTACAGCGGCAATTCCATTTCGCCCAAGGTCGGCCATTCGCAGGCGACGCGTTTATCTTCGGTCAAGACGGCGATGTAGCCGTTCGAGTCTCGTTCGGAACGTTCGTCGCGACCGCGATAGCGGACGTAACCGTCGACGATAAAAATCGGTCCCATCGTGTGGAAGAGCGCACGCACCGGCGCCATCATCACCGCAATTGCATAGATGCTAAAACAGACGACGCCTAGGCCAAAGATCGGTGCCAGGACGATGATCTCTTTGTTCTTGTTGAAAATCATGCCCAAGGTCAGCGCCAGAAAAACGATGCCGCAAATGAGCGGTTCGATTGCGATCGTGAGCCGTCCGAAAAATCCCTGGAGCACGATCGTGCGCTCGGCGCGCGTCCATACGCGGCGGATCAGCACCGAATGGCGTTCGAGTGGACTCAAGCGGCTTGCGCGGAAGCCGCGGATGATTGCGTCGGTCGTCTCGTTCATGCTGCTGATCCCGGTTGTGGTCGGCGCGGCGAGCCCGGCGCACCTGCATGGCCTCGTTCTCGGCATCACGCCGAAAACCGGGGACCTGATAATACGCCACGATGCCTTCGGGGGCATGCCGTCGATGACGATGACTTTCCGCACCATCCCGCGTGAAGCGGCAAGGCAATTCCCGCCCGGCGCGATCGTCGACGCGACGGTCGACACGTCGACGCAGCCGTGGACGCTCAGCGACGTCACCTCGACCTCCGCCCAGTCGCTGACCACCGATCCCACGCTACGCCGCGTCACGCCGCTGCATGCCGGTGATCTCGTGCCGAATACACCGTTCGTCGACCAGCGCGGCCGGCCGTTTTCATTTTCCCAGTTGCGCGGCCAAGATGTCGTGCTTGCATTCATCTATACGCGTTGCCAGGATCCGCGGATGTGTCCGCTTATCTCGGGAAAATTCCACGCGCTCCAAGCAACAATGGGCAAGCGGAACGTTCACCTTGTCGAGGTCACGCTCGATCCCGCTTACGATCGTCCGCCGGTGCTCGCGCGGTATGGTACTGCGTTCGGCGCCGATCCGCGCAGATGGACGCTCGCGGTCGGCGACGCGAAGACGACGCTTGATTTCGCAGCGCAGTTCGGCGTGACGGCATTCCCCGATCCGAACATCGGCATCATTCATGCCGAGGATACGGTGCTGATCGGTGCGGATGGCCGCATTAACGAACAAATCACGGAAACGTCGTGGGCGCCGGACGAAATCTACGCGCAAATCGACGCATCTCGGGGAGTGAGCAGCAATCCCGTCAAACGATTGGACTTGTGGCTCTCGCGTGAAGCCGTGGCCCTCTGCGGCAACGCGGTCGGCGCGTTTAGCGGCCTCCAGGACCTCGTTATCGTCCTGCTCATTTTCGCTGTGTTGGGATGGGGTATATGGCGCCTGGCGCGCAAGATCTTCGTAGAGAACGTCTAGCAGACGTTCGTGTACGGACTGCCGACGCAAACGATACGGCGTTCGTCATCGGCCTCGCCGGGCGTTTCGGGGAAACGCGCGCAGCGTGGCGCAGCTATGATGAAGTCACGACGGGGACGCAGCGGGCGCTCGCGGCGGCGTTTGCCTCGCGGCCCCAAACCGAAGCGATCTTTATCGCCGTAAACGCGGCCGGCGACCGGCTCGGTTTTGCGTACGTCGTAACGCACGAAGATTTTTTCACGACCGAGAAGCACGGTCATCTGTCGGAGATCGCGACTATTGCGGACGGAAGCGGCGCCGGGCCCGCGCTAATGGAGGCGTGCGAGGCCTGGGCGCGCGATCGCGGATTCCGTTATCTGTCGCTTAACGTCAACGACACCAACGAGCGCGCGCATGCGTTCTACCTGCGTCGCGACTATCAACCCGAATACCGGCACCTCGCGAAGATTCTTCGCTAGCGGGCGATCGAGCGTCGCTCGACCGTTTTTGATTGCAGCGCGAGCGTCAGACCGACGGCGAGCACGGCGACGATCGTAAACGCTTCGTAGGCGATGCGATAGCCGCTGACGTCAAACCCGCGCGCGCCGACGATTCCGCCCGCAAGTGAGCCGCCGAGGATCTGACCCATGATGAGGAAGATGGACAGCAGACCAACCGAAGCCGCGCGTTGATCAGCCGGCACGCTATTGGTGATGATATAGCGTGTCGGCGCGCCCAGCAGCGCGCCGAAGCCGGTTCCCGCCACCACCATCGCCAGCAGTGTGAGCGGCAGCGACGTGAATCCGAAGGCGAACAGCAGCAGCCCTGCCGCCGTGACGACGGTACCCGCGGTGAGCACGAGCCGGCTGCCGGCTGCGTCGAGTGCGCGACCGGCGAGTGGGATCACGGCGACGAACATGAACGCGCCGAGCGCCGCGATGCCGCCCGCTGCGGCGTAACTCATGTGTTGCGCGGCGACGAGTGCCGCTGGTATAAAGAAGAGCGCGCCTTCGAGGACACCGATCAAAAGTTCAAGTGCGTAGGTGACGACAATTTGCCGATTGCCGAACAGCGACGGGCGAATCACCGGTTCGCCGGCCGTGCGTTCGATGTGCGCGAACGCGACGAACAGCACAAATGCGACCAGCAACATTGGCACAAGCCATGCACCGAGTTGCGTAAGCCCGAGCATCATCGCGAGCAGGCCGAGTGATAGCGTGATGATTCCGCCAAGGTCGAGCGGACCGCGCACGTTGGAGACATTGGCCGGTATCGTCGTGCGCGCCATCGCGATGACGATGATTGCCAGCGGAATATTGGCGACGAAAATCCAATGCCACGATAAGAAGTGCGTGAGGATGCCGCCGAGCGTCGGGCCGACGATTGCCGCAACGCCCCACGTCGCCGCAACGAGGCCGAGCGCTGCGCCGCGCCGCTCGGGTGCGATGCGGTCGCCGATTGCTGCCGCTGCAACCGGGAAGATTCCACCCGCACCAATTGCTTGAATCGCGCGCGCGATCAGGAAGACGACGTAGTTCGGTGCGCTGATCGCAAGGAGCGATCCCAGCGCGAAAATCGATACACACGCGATATAGATGGGCCGTCGCCCGTTTCGATCGGCGAGCTTCGTCATCACCGGGATGCTGGCGACGTTCGCGAGCAGGTAGAGCGTGAAGACCCACGCGAGCGCGCCGGTGCGAACGTCAAAGGCCTTCGCAAGCGCAGGCAGCGCCGGCGACAGAACGCCTAAATCAAGCGCTCCCGCGAAAACGCCGAGACCCAGGGTGACGAGCAACGGGATCGTCGACCGGTCGAGGCGATGCCCTGCGACAACCGAATCCTGGGCTGCTGCGGTCACATGCGCAGAATGCGGTCGGCGACCATCGCGACGCACATCAGCGCCAAATACACCAGCGAATACTTGAACAGCGCGCGCGAGCGGCGTTTGGTTGTGTCACCGATGAGGCGCCACGCATCGATCAGAAACAGCCCGCCCAGCACCGCGGCCGCCGCAAAATACAGCGCACCTAAGATGTGCAGCGGATAGAGTGCCAGCGACATCGCGACGAGCACGATCGAATAGATAATAATTTCGCGCTTGGTCCGACCCTCGCCGTAGACGTTGGGGAACATCGGGATGTTGGCTTTGTCGTAATCGACGTTCGTCATCAACGCGAGTGCCCAGAAGTGCGGCGGCGTCCACAAAAAGATCAGCGCGAAAAGCCCGAGTGCGGGTGCGCCCATCGTATGCGTCACGGCCGCCCAGCCGACGAGCGGGGGAACCGCGCCCGCCGCCCCGCCGATAACGATGTTGAGCGGGGTCGATCGCTTGAGCCACATCGTGTACACCAGAACGTAATAGGCGTTCCCGGCCAGCGACAGCCACGAGGCCAGCGGATTGACGAAAAAATACAGCAGCGCAAACGAGCCGATACCAAGTATCGTCGCGAAGATCAACGCATTGCGCGCCGAGATCCGGCCGGCGGCGACCGGGCGATTCATCGTACGCGTCATCAACCGGTCGATGTCGCGGTCGTAGACACAATTAAAGGCACCGGCTGAAGCTGCAGCCATCGCGCCGCCGAGTAACGTCAAGAGCGTCAGCGCGAGCGGCGGCAAACCGCGCTCGGCCATCATCATTGCTGCAAACGTCGTCACGAGCAGCAGGTAAATGATGCGTGGTTTGGTCAGCTCGTAGTAATCGGTCAGAACGCCGTGGTGCGGCGGCGCTGTGATGCCGTCAACGCGCGCGAGCGTCGAGCTCACGAACCGCTCGCGGCGCTAACTACCGTATGCCGCACGGCGGCCGGTTCGCGTACCGTTCCATCGAGGATCGCGAACACGAACGCGGTTACGAACGCCAGGAACGCTGCGCCTGCGTTCGCCGCATGCGCTTCGCGCAACGAAACGGGCAATGCCCACGCGATGTTTGCGATGCCGAGCACGATCTGCAAGACGACGAGGGCGTAGCCTGCAAGCGTCGCTACCCGAACGCGGTCGGTCGTTGCGAGCGCTGCCCAATAGGTGGCGACCGTTGCGAGCACGAGGAAAATGCCGGCGGCGATACGGTGGAACATTTGCGCCGCTTGCGCCGCCGAAGCGCCCGGCAGGCTCGGTCCGCAGCCCGGAAACGATAAGCAGGCCAGACCCGCGCCGCTCGAGCTGACATACGCGCCGGCGCATGTCGCAACAAATGCCGCAACAGTCGCAGCGCCGAGTACTCCGTACAGCCCGGTTTGTGGCCGGCGAACCGCGGGCAATGCCGGTTGGGCGATCGCGAGAATCGCCAGCGCCGTCAACGCGCCGAGAAACACCATCGCAGTCGCCCAGTGGCCGGCGACCGACGGCGGATTATTTGCAAGTGCTACGGTTGCGGCGCCGAGGAATATTTGGAACGCGAAGGCGACCCCGATAAACGCGAGGACCGGTTTGATATACGCGATGCGCGCGCGCGCTTGCCAGCCGGCGATGATCGCGCCGAGGACGAGAAAACCTTCGACGAACGCGACGAGCCGGTGCGACCACTCGAGAATGACACCGCCGTCGAACGCCGGGATGAGATGTCCGTGGCACAGCGGCCAGTCAGGGCACGTTAGGCCGGCGCCGTTGATGCGGACCCAACTGCCGAGCACGGCAAGCGCGAACGCCGCGATGACGGCGGCAAGCGAAAAGGCACGGAACATCAGCTCAGAGCGTACGCTAGCGGTGCCCGAGCGACAACGACATTGGTTGTCAGCAGCCCGTTGTGGCGCCTAACGAGTGGTCGGCTGCGTTCCCTTCGTCGATCAAGATCAAATTGGTCCGGGCACTGAGGTCGTCGGCCACTCTGAGCAACTGCGCGTTTTGGCTTGTCACCGTCCGGTCGGTGGTGAACAGCGGATCGCTGCGCATAACGGGCTTCATGTTCGAGAGGCTGTCCGACGTATTTTGCATGCTGGGTTCGGGCGTCGCCATGCCGGCGCGAGCAATCTGCGCGGCGGTCGGCGGCGGCTGCCCGTCATCGGTGATGCCCTTCGTTGCCGCGCGGCGGCCGTCGATGATCACCAGGGCTTTGTCGAGATCGTCCGCCGCGCGTTTTTGACGAAACAGCGCTCCGCCCAATGCGTCGGCAAATGATTTCAACTCCGCTTTGCGTTCCGGGTCGGGCGAAGCAGCCGCTAGGTCGCGCAGCCGTTTGACTTCGGCGTCGCCCGAAGACGCCGACGTGCGCATTTTCGTCGCAAACGCCATAAGATCGGCCATCCGTGCTCGATGCTGAAGCGACGTCGCGTTGTCGAGGTCGGTCGTGCGCAAATGGTTGATGGCGACCGCGAGGTCCTGGTCGTTATTGAGGGCGTCCGTGATCGCGCTGTTCGCGTGGACGACGATATTCGAGCACACGGGCAGGGAGCGCGTGCGGCCGATCTCCTGAAGGCGGGTCGGCGGGGGCGCGTTTGGCGCCGGTGTGGGATCGGCGACCAAAGCGAGAACGAGGGGGAGCAGCATGGTAATCATGATGGTCATCGCCGACTTCCGTCGCAGGGGCGGGGTATCCTCGCACTAGGCTGTCGAATCGGCCTGCCGATGCGCGTTTTTCTGGCCCTAATTTTCATACTTGTGCTCACGGGCTGTCGAGAAGTGCGCGTCAACACCATTCAGCAGGGCACGACGACGGTTTTGGGTCCCAATCAGCTCGTGATCCTGCGGGATGCACGCGTCCTCAAGGAGTTCGAAATCAAGGCGCCCGTGAACTTCGTCAAAGAGTTCGGTGTGCTTTTACTGATGGGCCCGCATAAAGAAACGGGCTGGCAGCAATTGATTGAATCGATTCGCGCCAATACGGATCGCGCGCGCATCGTCGCATTCGACAAGCGCGATCTCGCCGGCGGTGAGCCGGCTCCCGAGTACCGGACGTACACGCTCTTCATTGTGCCAAACTCCGTCTACCGCCGAGGCTCGCGGGTTGACGCCGTGACGCCGTCGGGCGAACTGATCGCATCGACCACGCTGAAGTAGCCAAGACACGGCGCCTTCGGAACGGTCGCTTGGTTCGGTGCGAACTCCGCGCTAGCCGTTTTCGTTGTGGTTAGAGCGACCGAAGCGCTAAGATGCTCGCGGGTATGGACGATATTGTCTCGGTGGGTATACGCCTTAGGCGCCCGCACGGAGCAGCTGCTTATGAACTCGTGGTAGGATTGACATAACAACGATGACGACCGAATCCGTCGCGCGGTTTGATGCGACCATCACGCGCCTGGGGATCGTGATGGCGCCGGACGGCAGCCCGAGCGAAATCGAGGGGGTCCTTAATCCGGCGTGCGCGCGTTCGCGCGACGGGGTGTTGATGCTGTATCCCCGCGCGGTCGCCGCCGGCAACGTGTCGCGTATCGGACTAGCGCGCAACCGTTCGCAAGGCGACACCGTCGAGTTCGAGCGGCTGGGTTATGCGCTCGAACCGCAGGCCGACTACGAAATCCGGCCCGACAAATCGGGTGGAATGGGCTGCGAAGACCCGCGTGTGACGTTCGTTCCGGTGCTGGGACAGTACGTGATGGCGTACACGGCATTCGGCCCGCTCGGGCCGCGTATCGCAATTGCACTTTCGAGCGACGGCAGTACGTGGCAGCGCTTGGGGTTGGCCGATTTTTCCGCGCCGGGCTTGCCGCACGGCGACGATAAAGACGGCGCATTTTTTCCCGAGCCCGTCCGCTCGCCGAGCGGTGTCTTGTCGCTTGCGTTCTATCATCGCCCGATGCTGCGTCTTTCAACGCTCGACGGGCGCGCGGCGATTCCCACAATTCTCGATCTGCCGCCGTCCCAACGTGAAAGCACGCGCATCGCCTACATTCCGCTCGAACCGGTGCTGGCGGATATTAAAAACTTGCTCAACGTTTGCGAGAGCGTTATGGTGCTTGCGCCGGACGGACCGTGGGGCCGCCTCAAGACCGGTGGCGGAACGCCGCCCGTACGCATTGCCGAAGGCTGGTTTTCGCTGTATCACGGTGTGGATGCGATCGAGCATGACGGCACATTCACGATCGTGTACAGTGCGGGATTCGTCGTTCACGACATCGATGAGCCGCATCATGTGTTGTATCGCTCGCCTTCACCGGCGATGATGCCCGAAGGTGTCGACGAATTGCACGGCACCGTGAGCAATGTCGTTTTTCCGACCGGTATCGATGTACGTGCCGACCGGACGTTCGATTTTTATTACGGCATGGCAGACGCCAAAATCGGTCGCGCGCGGGTCGACCTCGCGCCGGCCTACGCCGCAGCCGACGAGACCGCCGCCTAAACCGCCGCCGCTCTGGCGGTTCTTCCTCATTGCAGCGGCGATCGTCGCCGTGACCGGCGCGATTGTGTTTGCGTGGCACGGTCGCAGCGATTTGCAGATCAGCGATAGGGTTGCCGGCACACCGACGCCCACGGCCGAAAACGCGGATCGCGCGGCGACGCCGCGCCCGACCGAAACGTTTTCGGGCTCGGGAAATTGGACGATGAGTGCGCTGCCGTCGTGCTTCGAAGAACGCTCGCGCGCGCGCGGGAAACTCGCCGATCTGCGAGCGTCATTTCCGCCGGAAACGCGCCGCATTGCGACCGGTACCGTCTTGCGCCGGGGCGACTGCACCGTGATGGTTCGCGAGCACGACATCTGGATCGCGCGCGGTATCGATCGCGTGCGCGTTCCACCCCAAGCGCGGCTGTATCGTGACGGCGACCGGCTCACCCTTGTTACCGTCGACGGCGCACGCGCCGAAATCCGTCGCTACTAACGCGTAAAGCAAAGATCGACTGCTTGCCCGTCGAACGCTAAACGGTCATGGATTTACGCGAGGAAGTCGCCAAACGCCGTACCTTTGCGATTATCTCGCATCCCGATGCCGGCAAGACGACGCTCACTGAGAAGCTCCTCTTGTACGGCGGTGCAATCAACACCGCGGGACAAGTTGCCGCACGGCGCCGCGCACGTTCGGCGACATCGGACTGGATGGAACTCGAACGCGAGCGCGGGATTTCGATCACGTCGACGGTGCTGCAGTTCCCGTATCAAGGTCACACGCTCAATTTGCTCGATACGCCCGGCCATCAAGATTTCGGCGAAGATACCTATCGCACGCTGCTGGCCGCCGACAGTGCGGTAATGCTGCTCGACGCCGCTAAGGGCGTCGAACCGCAAACGCGCAAGCTCTTTGCGATCTGCCGGGCGCGCCGCATACCGCTCTTTACCTTTATCAACAAGCTTGACCGGCCGAGTCTCGATCCGCTCGCGTTGCTCGACGAACTCGAAAATGTGCTCGGCATCGGCGCGTACCCGATCAACTGGCCGCTTGGAAACGGGCCGTCGTTTCGCGGCGTGTACGACCGCACCACAAAAGAGGTGCATCTCTTCGAGCGCACCGAGCACGGCGCGAAGAAGGCGCCCGTCTCCGTAACCGATGTCCGCGACCCGCGCATCGCGGCACTCAGTGACGAGACGACGTACCGGGAGTTCATCGATCAGCTCGATCTCTTAGAAGGCGCGGGTTCGGCGTTCGACCGCGATGCGATGCTGCGCGGCGATGCTACACCGGTATTTTTCGGGAGTGCCGTCACGAATTTCGGCGTGGAACTGTTTCTCGATGCGTTCGTGAAGCTTGGACCGCCGCCCGCGCCGCATACCGACACCGCTCACGAAGTGATCCAGCCGACCGACGAGCGTTTCTCCGGCTTTGTCTTCAAGATTCAGGCGAATATGGATCCGCGCCATCGCGACCGCATCGCGTTCGTGCGCGTGTGCTCAGGCAAATTCGAGCGCGATATGACGGTCAAAAACATGCGCACCGGCAAGGACGTGCGCCTGACACGCGCGATGAAACTGTTTGCAAGCGAGCGCGAATCCGTCGATGTGGCATTTGCGGGCGACGTCGTCGGCTTGGCAAATCCCGGATCGTTTGCGATCGGCGATACGCTCTCGGACGGCGAAGGCGTGATCTACGAACCGATTCCGGCCTTTGAGCCGGAACATTTCGCGTTGGTGCGCAGTATCGACACGGGGGCGTATAAGTCGTTTCAAAAGGGCATCGCTCAACTCCGTGAAGAGGGCGCGATTCAGGTCATGTATTCGTACGGGCAAACCCACACCGAACCGATCCTCGCGGCAGTCGGTCAACTGCAATTCGAGGTCGTCAAATACCGCTTGGAGTCCGAGTACAACGTGAAAACCGTCTTTACCACGCTGCCGTACGCGCTCGCTCGACGGGTCGCGGGCGAAGCGGCGACCATCAGTGCGGCCACACTTCCGTCCAACGCCAAGCTCGTTGAGGATTTGGAGGGCCGGCCACTCGCACTGTTCGAGAGCGAGTGGAGTCTGAAGCTCGGCGAAGAATGGAATCCGGCGTTAACGTTCGTGCCGTTTGGCGCGGACGATCTTGCCGTGGAGGCGACCGCATGAGTACCGGCAACCCAACGCCCCCAACCCCGGCGCCCGCAGCCACCCAACAGCGCCGTTTGCTGATCTTCGCGGTTGTTGCCGTGTTGGTATTCCTCGTGCTTCGCGCCTGTGCCGGTCACGAAAATAAATATGAGAATTTGGCGCGCGAGTTGACCGTTGCGTTACAGAACAATGACCTCGCGGCGGTCGACAAATTGCAGAACGCCGAAACGGCAACGCATATTACGCGCGGAATCGTCGGGCGTTGGGCCGACCGGCTGGTGCCGCTCGGAAAGGTAAAGTCCGTCAAAGAAGTGACGCCGAGCGGCGCGGCCGCGCGCCGCCACGAGTTCGACGTGACGTTCGATAAAGGCCGTCTGCACGAAGATTTGCAAGTCGATCCCGAAGATAAGATCGTGCATTTTAACGCCGAGCCGATTACCAAGTCGTGAGTGCGACTGCACTGTCGGTAACATTCGACGACGTTCGTGCCGCAGCGACGCGGCTCGACGGGGTTGCACATCGCACGCCGGTCGTGACCTCGCACATGCTCGATCAGCGGACCGGCGCGCACGTGTTCCTGAAGTGCGAAAATTTACAGCGTATGGGCGCTTTTAAATTTCGCGGTGCGTATAATCGCATCGTGCAGCTCACGCCGGAAGAGCGCAAACGCGGCGTTGTCGCGTTTTCGAGCGGTAACCATGCGCAGGGTGTCGCGCTTTCCGCAAAGTTGCTCGGAGCGCCGGCCACGATCATCATGCCTGAAGATGCGCCGGCTGCAAAAATAGCCGCGACCAAAGGGTACGGTGCCGAAATTGTGATGTACGATCGCGCCACGATGAACCGCGCGGAAATGGCGGAGAACATCGCAACCGAACGCGGCGCGACGATCGTCCCGCCCTATGACGATCCCCGTATCATCGCGGGCGCCGGCACGGCGGTGCTCGAACTGATCGAAGAGGTGGGTTCGCTCGATCTCTTGCTCGTGTGTTTAGGCGGCGGCGGATTCTTGTCGGGCAGCGCCATCGCGGCGACAACGCTGTCGCCCGGCGTCGCGGTGTACGGGGTCGAGCCCGACGCCGGCGACGACTGGCTGCAATCGTGGACCAAAGGCGAGCCGGTGACGATCCCCGTTCCCAAGACGATCGCCGACGGGCAGCAAACGCAGTCACCCGGCGTCTTGACCTGGCCGATCGTCCGCACGTTGTGCGCCGGAATCGTTACGGTGAGCGACGACGAGATTCGCCGGACGATGCGCTTCGCGTTCGAGCGCCTCAAACTCGTGATGGAACCCAGCGGTGCAAGCGCGCTCGCGGCACTCCTGTTCGGCAAAGTCGCTGCGCGCGGAAAGCGCGTGGGCATCACGGTCAGCGGCGGAAACGTGGATCCGGGCGTCTTTTGTGAGGCGCTAAACGCCTAGAGGACCCGGCGACCCGGCCCGCAATGAGTGGCGAACTACTACGAGCGGGGTGCGGCGTGCCGGTTTCACGTAAGGATTTTCTTGCTGCCAATGCGATGGCCGGAGTCGGAACGGCGTTCGCAGCTGCGCCCGCAAAAACCGACGCACCGCAATTGAGCTTCGATCCGCGCGATCCAAACATCACCTACGATCTCGTGGTGAAAAACGGAACCGTGGTCGACCCGTCGCAGAAACTGCACGCGCCGCGCGACGTCGCTGTCAAGAACGGGCAGATTGCGGCATTGCTCGCGCCGGGGACGACCGTAAAAACGGCGCAGACGATCGATGCCGCCGGAAATATCGTGACGCCGGGACTCGTCGATATGCATTGCCATTACTACCATCAGGTGTCGGGCATCGGCTTGCCGGCCGACGAGATGATGCCGCTTACGGCAACGACGACGGGTGTCGATGCGGGCGACGCGGGCTATTCGACATTTTCCGGCTTTCGTCACTTTGTACTCGGCCAAGCGCGTACGCGGCACTTTGCGTTCATCCATATTGCGTCGATCGGTCTCGCCGGCGATCCGATCAATGTCGGCGAACTCTTCAATATCGATTTTGCGGACGTACCGAAATGCGCGAAGGCCGTAGCCGAGAATCGCGACGTTGTTTTAGGTGTCAAAGTGCGGCTGTCAAAGAACGTTGTCGCCAGTAACGGCATCGAGCCGCTGCGCCGCGCGATTGCCGCGGCGGCGATGGCCGGCCCGTGGGCACGTGTCATGGCGCATATCGGGAACTGCGACGCCGCGTTGTCCGACGTCTTGGATATGATGCGGCCGGGCGATATCATCACGCATTCCTATTCGGGGGCGTTCGGGAAGAACAACATCGTTGAGAACGGTACGCTCCTGCCGGCTGCGCTGCGAGCCAAGCGGCGGGGCGTGCTTTTTGATGTCGGCCACGGCGGCGGGAGTTTTGACTTCACGATCGCTGAGCCCGCGATGAAGCAAGGACTGATGCCCGACACGATTTCGAGCGACGTGCATAGCGCCAGCATCCAAAGCCCATCGGTTCCGCTGTTGCCGAACGTGCTCTCGAAATTCATTGCACTGGGGTTCTCACTCGACGACGTCATCGCCAAAGCGACCATCGAACCGGCGCGAATTATCGATCGGGTGCCGGGACTCGGAACGCTGGGCGTGGGAGCGCCGGCCGATATCGCCGTGTTCAACGTCGTCAACGGCGCGACGACGTTTTTGGACACGGCCGGTAACAAGCGGCCCGGTACATTGAAACTCGAGCCCGTCAAAGTTATCAAGGGCGGCCGACCGTACGGCTTGCCGTTTCCGAATCCATTCACGTACACGTAGAGGGTAATCATCGTGACGCGCTGCGAGATTTTTCGGCGATTGCATCATGCGCCGCCGACGCTATTGTTGCCCAACTGCTGGGACGCGGCGAGCGCGCGTATTTTTGAGATCGCCGGATTTCCGGCGATCGCTACGTCGAGTGCCGCGATCGCGTATGCACTCGGTTACGGCGACGGCCAGCGGCTCGATGTCGACGCGCATTTCAATGCGATTGCGAACATCGTTGCAACGGTCGACGTTCCCGTGAGCGTCGATCTTGAGTCCGGCTACGCGAACGACCCGATTGGACTTGCGAAAAACGTGCGCCGCTTGGCGCTGCTCGGTGTCGCAGGCTATAATTTAGAAGACAGCGCGAAGCCCGGCGTGTTGTATTCAATCGGCGAGCAGTGCGCGCGCATCACCGCGGCAAAAGACGCTGCACCTGAGGTATTCTTGAACGCCCGGACGGACATTTTTCTTGAGGGCATCGGTGATCCGTCAACCGCGCTCGAGCGCAGCATCGAGCGGCTTGAGGCATATCTCAACGCGGGAGCCGATGGCATCTTCGTTCCGGGTATCAGCGATGCCGAGACGATGGCGACGATTGCGCGGCGATTTCCCAAACGTCCGCTCAACGTGCTGGCCGGTCCCAAGACGCCGACCGCCGCTGAGATGCAGGGACTCGGCGTAGCCCGCATCAGCGTCGGCTCGTGGCCGATGCGTCGGACGCTGGGGGTCTTGCGCGATATTGCTCGCGAGTTGCGCCGCGACGGCACGTTTAACTTCACGCGCGACCCGGTCGTCTCGTACGACGACGCAAACGCGTTGTTCAACCGCTAGTCTTTCGGGCGGCCCATCTCATAGAATTCCGCATTGGGCCACATGGCAAGCGCCCCTGCCATGCGATTCGAAAAACCAAAGAAGGCGGCGATTGCGGCGATGTCCCAAACGTCATCATCGCTCAGGCCGGCATCGCGTAGCGCTGCGATCTCATCGTCGCCGGCGGCAAAGCCCGGCTCGTTGACGTGTGATGCGAACGTGAGAATCGTGCGCAAGCGCGAGCCCAGATCGGCCGTTCGCCAGTTGATTGCAATCTGATCGGCGACGATCGGATCCTTGCCGAGAATCCGCAATGCTGCGCCGTGCGCGGCAACGCAATATTGGCAGCGGTTTTCCGCCGACACGGCGACGACGATCGCCTCGCGCTCCGCGCGCGAAAGCCCACTGGGGCCTTTCATCAGCAGATCGTGATAGTGCATGAACGCGCGAAAGTGGTCGGGGCGCTGGGCGTACGCCAGAAACACATTCGGTATAAAGCCGATCTTCGCGCGCGTCTCTTCCATCACGGCGCGAATATCGGCCGGTGCGGTGCTGGGATCCGGTGCACCAAAACGTGAGGGCACCGCGCGATGCGCGGCGCCCTCGTTGAACGGAATCTTCAGGGCTACTTGCCCATCGCTCCCATGCCCATGACCTTGAGGTTGCCGCACGCAACGTACGTCGAAACTTCTTTTCCGGACTTGTGTATGTTGATCGCGTAGTCGCCTTTCTCGAGATCGGCGAGCGTGACGCCCTTGACCTTCGATTCGGAGCGGCCGTCCATGAGCGCCGTCAACGGATAGAGCGGCTTCGGATCGAGCTTCGCACACGTGCCCTTGTGGATGTGCATCGGTTGCGCGACGTCCGTCGGAGCACCGCTCATGCGAACCATGACGATGATTTCATCGGTACCGGGACTGCCTTGCAAAACCGTTGCGGTGCCGTTTTCACCGGAGCCGTTTTGCGCGGTGAGCTTGAACTGGGTGGGCGCATCGGCGGACGCGATGCCGGCCAGCGAGAGCGCCAACGCAAAGGCTAGGCCAGTCGAAAGAAGTCGATTCATATGATGATACCTCCAAGTGTGTATCCGATGCGTTCTCAGCCTTGCGTGGAAATCATTTTCATGAACCGGCGTGGACCCGCACGTCCCGAATGACGGCCGACGCGGCACGCCGCCCGGGAAAGCCGGTAACGCAACCGCCGGGATGCGTGCCCGACCCGCACAGATACAGGCCTGCTATACCAGTACGAACGGGGAACCGGTCTTCGTAGATTTGTCCCGGCAAGAGTTCGCCGTGGAAGATGTGACCGCCGGGCAGGCCGATGAGCGCCTCGAGATCCGGTGCGGCCATCATCTGGCGGTGCTCGATGATGGTGCGCAGGTTCGGCGCATAACGCGCCAGCGTCGCCACGATGACGTCGGCGATCGCCTCGCGGTCGGCCGGCCGCCACGGCCGGTCGGTGCGGTCGTACGGGAAATACTGCGCGAAAATCGATAGGATGTGCTTGCCGGCGGGCGCGAGGCCGGGCTCGGTCGGCGTCTGCATGAAGCACTCGAGCATCGGTTCGCGCGAAATACCGCGTGTCTGCGTGTCGTCGAATGCGCGCTGCAAATAGCCGATCGTCGGAGCGACGTGAATGGTCGCGCGGTGATGCGGCTGCGCCTCGCGCCCCGGTCGTGCAATGAAGTTCGGCAGTTCGCCCAGCGCCAGGTTCAGCTTGAACGACATACCGTTCGTGCGCCAGCCTTCGGCTTTGCGCACCAGCGCGGGCGGCACGTCGCTGCGATCGAGCAGTTGCAAAAACGTCGTTTGTGGCGCTGCATTGACGAGAATTGTCTCGGCCTCGATCGTCGTGCCGTCGCGCAACTGCAGCGCAGCGGCGCGTCCGTCGCGCACGACGATGCGCTCCACCGGCGCATCGGTTCGCAGGGTCGCGCCGTGCGTGCGTGCGGCATCCGCGACGGCGCTTGCGAGTGCCCCCATGCCGCCCCGAACGAAACCCCAGACGCCTTGAGCGCCGAGTGCGCGTCCGGCGTAGTGATGTGCGAGAACGTACGCCGTTCCGGGATCGCGCGGTCCGGCACCCGTGCCGATAACACCATCGGTCGCAAGCGTCGCTTGCAAGACGGGTGTGCGAACGTAGCGTTCGACGAGATCAGCCGCCGAGCCGTGCAGCGTTGCTTGCGTCGCATCGTCGAAACGCGCAAACGACGGTTCATCGTCGTCGAACGATTCGAACAGTAACGAACCTAAGCGCACCGCTTCTGCTTCGAACGCGGCAAAACCGGCGATGTCGCGTTCGTCGAAGGCGGCGATTTCGCGTGCGTTTGTCGCATCGTCCGAACCGAGTAAAAGCGAGCGGCCGTCGACGAGCGGCGTAAACGACGCCGGATCTTTGCGATAGGCTTCGTAGCCGTGCGCGTGCAGGTCGAGATCGGCAATAATCTGCGGATCGAACAAGCTGCACACATACGAAGCAACCGAAACGCGATAGCCCGGCCAGATTTCTTGCGAAAGCGTGGCGCCGCCGATGACGGGCCGCCGTTCCAAAACGATCGTTTGCAGTCCGGCGCGCGCGCAATACGCCGCCGCAACGAGCCCGTTGTGACCGCCGCCGACGATCGCGACCTGGTACCTCATCGGGCGGTGATACTCGGATCTCGCCCCGACTCCCCGGACGGGGGTCGAGTTCTCGATATAAAGTGATAGAGTTATTGCATATCGCGATATATCGTGATATTGTGCCGACATAGCACTTCCGCTTCGAGCGCTCGCTCGGAGGAGGCATGAACCGATGTTTGACTACGGAAAGCCGGGCTGGGTGGGTTTCAGACACAAGGGGCTCTTCGCGAAAATCGGCATTATCGGTCGCGAGGGACGCGGCGGACGGGGGCGGCGGGCGCGCCGAGGCGACATCAAGTTCCTCATCCTGCGGGTTCTCGCCGAGCGGCCGGCCCACGGTTACGACATCATCAAGCAGCTTGAGGAGCTGCGCGGCGGGCATCCCACCAGCCCCGGCTCCGTCTATCCGACCCTGCAAATGCTCCACGAAGCCGGCTACGTGACCGCCGAGACGGTGGACGGCAAGAGCGTGTTCACGATTACGGCCGAGGGCCGCGAATTGTTGGCCGAACGCGCAGCCGATACCGATGGCGATGAGGAGGAGGACAGCGACACGACGTTCTCCGACCTGCGGTCGAGTATGATGAAGCTTGGAGCAGCAATGATGCAAGCAGCACGCGAGGGCGATGCCGATACCGTCGTTCGCCTGCGTGAGATCCTCGATCGCACACGCAAAGAAATCTACACGCTGCTGTCCGAAACGGAGTAGCACTCGTGTTTGCGCTCGTGCTCCGCAACGCGGCGTTTGGCCGGTTGTGGGCAGGCTCGACGATATCGTTGTTCGGCGATCAGTTCTTTCTCGTCGCGCTGCCGTGGCTGATCATTGGATTAACGAGTTCGAGCGTTGCGCTCTCGACGATACTCATGACCGCTGCTATTCCGCGAGCCGTGCTCATGCTTGTCGGAGGCGCGGTCACCGACCGGCATTCGCCGAAATTCATCCTCGCATCGACGGCCGCCGTTCGTGCGATACTGGTGTTCGCACTTGCTGCGTTGACGTTTTCCCACCAGATCATCATATGGCATCTCTATATTGTTGCCGGACTCTTCGGTATCGCCGACGCCTTCGCAATACCGGCAGGGCGTGCGCTGAGGCCGTCGATTGTTGCAGCCGATGACTTGCAAGCGGCAAACTCGCTGACGCAGACGAGTGCACAACTCAGCGGCATTATTGGACCGCTACCCGCCGGTCTTGCCGTGCGGACATTGGGTATAGCGCAAGCATTTCTTATTGACGCGATCAGTTTTGTATTCGTTATTGCCGCACTGCTCGGACTACCGCGGGGCGAGTCCAAACCGCGCTCCGGCGGGTCCATGTGGACGTCGATCGTCGAAGGGTTTGCGTACGTTGCGTCCGATCGACCGCTGAGCGCCCTTATGGTGCTCGCCGCAGCATTGAATTTTGGAATAAGCGGGCCGGCCTCGGTCGGTCTCGTCCTTATTGCGCAACATCGCTTCGGCTCCGCATCGGCCTTTGCCGCACTCGTGTCGGCCTTGGCGCTGGGTTCACTCGCCGGAACCTTCGGCGCGGGTATCCTCAAGATGCGCTCGCATCGCGGTCTGCTCTTGTTGGGCGGTTCCGCCGCGATCGGCGTTCTGCTGGGCGCGATTCCCTTTGTGCCCAGTGAAATCGGCGTGGTTGTGCTTCTTGCCGCCATAGGCGCGATAAGCGGCCTCGTTAACGTCAGCCTGCAAACGTGGCTTCAACAGCGAATCGAGCCCGAAATGCGCGGCCGCGCGCTGAGTTTGCTGATGTTGGCCGTCGTCGGACTGTTGCCGCTGTCGATCGCCTTTGCCGGCGTCCTTGCGCAAATAAGCCTGTACGTGCTTTTTCTGGCGAGTGCCGGCCTCGTCGTTGCCGCCGCTGCCGGGGGCCTCGTATCCGGCCGGCTGACGGCCGTCGAGTAAGTTAGCGGCGATTGCGCAGTTTCGGTTTGAACGGATCGCCGACGGGATACTTACCGCGCCGCGGCAGTTTTTCATCGACATCGTCACAGCCGATCGGCGTGAAGTCACCGCAATCGTGGGGTCGTGCCGAGTACACGCCGCAATAGTATTTTCCCGAACCCGAGCCTTTGAGGAAGACGCATTTGTCTTGCACATCTTCGGTGACTTTGCGCAACCAGCCGACGACATAGCCGTCCGCCGATTCGCGCGCGACGACGTATTCTTTCATGACTTCGTCGTACGTCATACCGAGATGATCGGCTAGTCGCTGCACGTCGGCCTTATTGACGAACGGCTCGTAGCCGCTGCAGCATTCGGCGCAGCCGGGCGGGCACGAAAGGTTCTCGGGCAAATCGTACAAGTGCTTGCGAGCGACCTCGATCACTTGACGGACCGCCGCGACCATTTCGGGATCGTCGTTGTATTTGTAGACCCATTCCCGCTGCGTGATTTCGTTTGCGTTGTAGCGCCGCTTGACGGACTCGTTGTAGAGAATCGTCACGTGTTCGTCGGTGATTTCGATTTCTTTCACATGCTCGAGCGGTTCGAGGTCGAGTTGCTCGAGCTGCGTCGGCTGACCGGTCTCACGCGTGAACCGGCGCAGGTTCCGCAGTTCGCGGTGGGCGATGAGATCGATCGTTTCTTGCATGCCCCCCGGCTTCGCGGCCGACGGCGGACGAACCCGGCGAGGGAGCGAAGGCGAGCGCATGAAGTCGTATGCTCGTGTTGCCCTCGTTGCCGTCCTGCTGGTATACTGCGCCGTCCCGGCGTGGGCCGACGATAAGTCGGACCTGCAAGCCAAGGTCTCCGGCGCCCTCAAACATGCCAAGTCGTTCGTCGCGACGAGCCTGAGCGTTCAAATGGGCCTTTCGACGACCACCGTGTTTGTGGCGCCGGACCGCACGAAGACCTCGGTCGCGATCGCCGGCCAGACCCGCGATATCGTCACGATCGGTGAAGCCGTCTACATCAGCTCGAACGGCGGACCGTTCGAGAAGCGAACGTCGCCGGCGGTCCTCGCGCAAATCAAGGCGCTTTCGGACGTGAGTATCAGTGCGATCGTCCCGGACGTTACCGTGGGCGGCGTCTCCTACGGCGCCTATCAAACCGTCGTTGACGTTCCCGGGGTGCCGATCACACTGACGTGTACCTACGATAAAAAAACCTATTTGCCGGTAAAATGTTCGAGCGATGCACTCGTCCAGACATTCGGCAACTACGATGATCCAAAGAACGTGATTGAGATACCGCAGGGAGCGGTCTGATGCGCAAGGCGATTGGCGTCGATCTGGGCGGCTCGCACGTCATGGCAGCGGTCGTCGATGAAAACGGTGATTTGCACGAACGCCACGAGCAAGACATCGACGATCATTCGCCGCAAGCGGTCTTCGCTGCGGTCGAGAACGTGATTCGCGGGGCGCTCGGCGACACGAAAGATAAATGCGCGGGAATCGGGATCGGCTCGCCCGGCAACATCGATCCCAAAACCGGCACGATCCGCTATTCGCCGAATTTTGGGTGGACGAACGTGCCGCTGGGCGAAACGCTGCGTGCAAAATTCGATCTGCCGATTTTTGTCGCAAATGATGCGCGCTGCGCGACGCTGGGCGAGTTCGTCCACGGTGCCGGCCGCAGCACGACGAACTTTGCGCTTTTAACATTAGGAACCGGCATCGGCGGCGGCATCGTGTCGGATGGGCAATTGCTGCTCGGGAACCAAATGGGTGCCGGCGAATTCGGGCATCACACGATTCGTCCGGTGGGCGGTTTCGTCTGCGGGTGTACGAAAATCGGCTGCTTTGAAGCGCAGGCGTCGGGCACCGGTCTCATTCGTCACGCCCTCGCACTTGCTGCGTCGTTTCCGCGCAGCAAGTTGCTTGAAACGCCGCGTGAAAAACCGCTCGGCTCAAAGGCGATTCGCAAAGCCGCGCAAGGCGGCGACGGTCATGCGCAAGCAGCCTGGAACAATTGGATCGAAGATCTCTCGATCGGCCTTTCCAATGTCATCGCTTTCGTCAATCCCGAGGTCATTGCGTTGGGCGGCGGTGTTTCGAGTGCGGGCGATTTTATGCTCGAAGCGTTACGCCCGCTTGTCGACGCGCGCACGACGATGGTACCGCGCGGCACGACGCGTCTGGTGACGGCGCTGCTCGGCAACGATGCGGGCGCGGTCGGTGCCGCCACGATGGCAATGCGCGGCGGCCTCATTGCGGTCGCCCCGGCGGCGGCTTCGGCGGCATGAGTGCGCGCGGCGTCGCCGTCGTTACCGGGGCATCGGGTGGCATCGGCCTCGAACTGGCGCGCGTCTTAGCGCGCGAAGGCTACGATCTCGCGCTCGTCGCACGCAGCGCCGCACGCCTTGCGACGGTCGCGCACGAGCTCGTAACGGCCCATCAGGTACGGGCTGTGCCGATCGCGCTCGACCTTGCGACCGACACGGCGCCGCAGGCGCTTATCGACGCGCTGGCGACGCACGATCTTGGGACCGTTGATGTGCTTGTGAACAACGCGGGTTTTGCAACATTCGGCAAGTTTGCCGAGATTGCGCTGCAAGACGAAGTCGATGAGATCCACCTCAACGTTTTGACGCTAACGGCATTGACGAAGCTTGTGCTACCCGCAATGATCGTGCGGGGAAAAGGCGAGATTCTCAACGTCGCGTCGACGGCGGCGTTTGTGCCGGGGCCGTATATGGCCGTCTACTACGCGACCAAGCATTATGTCCTCGCGTTCAGCGAAGCCATCGCTAACGAGCTGCGGGGCACCGGCGTCAGCGTGACCGCGCTCTGCCCGGGTGCCACCGAATCCGGCTTTCAGGACCGCGCAAAACTGCATGACTCGCCGCTGGTCGCCGGACGCAAGCTGACCGCCGCTGCGAGCGTCGCCGCGTTCGGCATCGCCGCGATGCACGCAAAAAAGACGGTCGTGATTCCCGGTATCGCCAATCACGCGATCCCGTGGGCCGCGCGGCTCTTGCCGCGTAGCATCGTTCCCGCGATCGTTCGCCGGGCGCAAGCCCCGCGCGGGACTTCCTAACCACTTGCATGTCGCCGGATGAATGTGGGCTACTCTTTCACGTCGAGCCAACTATGGTGGGTCCCGCCGATTCTTATCGGCATCGCCCTGTGGATCCTAATCGCATCGAGCCGCTACATCCAAGGAGATACTGTGAACAACGATCGTGTTGCCCAGCTCTACGGTTACAGCGTGTGTCTCATCGCCGTCGTGACGCTCTTGTTTTCGATTCCGCCGCTCGTCGGTCAGGCGTTGTCGCTGAACTCGGACGACACGCAGTCGTACGAGCCATCGGTCCAAACGTTCGCCGCGTACAAAGCGACGCGTAATTCGCAATCGAGCGGCGACGGCTTGAAAGCGAAGAGCAATGCGGACCTGAGGACCGAATATGAGGCCGTTCGCGCCGCGCGCTTGAGCGCAGCGCACGCCCAGACGGCGCGCGCGTTCGTCACGAGCACGACCATGGTTGTGCTTGCACTCGTTCTGTTTCTGCTCCACTGGCGCTGGTTACGCGAACGCGCGCTGCTCGCCGAGGGCACACTATTGTGAAGCGTATCCTGCTCGCCTTCGCCTTCTTGTCTGCTCTCGGCGCGACGGCCGATGCGCGGGTGCTGCGCGTTGACGTGATCTCGCGCGTCGATGTCAACGACGGTAAACCGTTCGGCTCGGCGGGCGTGTACGAGAAGATCGTGGCGCGCGCGTTTTTTGCAGACCAGCCGGGAACGCGCGCGAACGCGCCGATCGTCGATCTCGATCTCGCCCCGCGCGACGCCAACGGTGAGGTACTCTCTTCGGCCGACGTCGTGATTTTGCGCCCGAAAAAGATGGAACTCGGCAACGGCTCGGGGGTCGTCGAGGTCCCCAACCGCGGCGGCAAGGGCATCCTTTCCTATCTCAATCACGCTGCGCGTTCGGCGGACCCGACGACGCCTGCCGAAATGGGCGACGGCTTTCTGATGGAGCACGGGTTCACGGTCGCGTGGATCGGCTGGCAATGGGATGTTCCCGACGATCCGCAACTGTTGCATTTTAACGCACCCGTCGTGACCGATCACGGGAAGGTCATCACCGGCCCCGTCCGCAGCGACTTTGTGCCGACGCAGTTGATACACGAGTCGGTTATCGGCGATCGCGGGCATACGCCGTATCCGATCGCCGACCAGAACGATCCCCGTAACGTGCTCACCGAGCGTGACTCCATTTACGGTGCTCGGCGTGTCGTACCGCGTACGTCGTGGCGATTCGCACGTTGGATCGACGGCCAATATGCACCCAGTGCCAATTACGTTGCCTCCGCGGACGGTTTTACGCCCGGGCACATTTACGAATTAGTCTACATCGGAAAAAATCCGGTCGTCACCGGACTTGGTTTTGCCGCCGTGCGTGACGTGGTGAGTTACCTCAAGCATGACCCGCAGTCGATCGCACCGGTCAAACGCGTGCTCGGGTTCGGCATTTCGCAAAGCGGCCGGTTTTTACGGCACATGCTCTACGAAGGCTTGAACACCGACGAGGGCGGCGCGATCGCATTCGACGGAATCTTCGCCGACGTCGGCGGCGCCGGCCGCGGAAGTTTCAATCACCGCTTCGCGCAGCCGTCACGCGACGGCCCAAGCTTTTCATCCTTCGAGTATCCAACCGACTTGTTTCCGTTCACGGATCTTTCCGAACACGACTTGTACGGCCACCCGGACGACGGGCTCTTGACGCACGCGCATGCGCTCGACACGCCCGTCAAGATCATGTACTCGTTCGGCGCATACGAATATTGGAGCCGCGGCGCATCGCTGACACATACGACGCCCGACGGCACTGCCGACTTCGATTTGCCGCCCGACGTACGTATCTATGCGATCGCCGGGTCGCAGCACAATCCCGGACTTCCGACGCGAACCACGCCGTTCGCGCAGCAGCCGACCAATCCAAATGACTTCTCGTGGGCGTTGCGATCGTTCATCGTGCACCTCGATCGCTGGGTGACGGGCGACGGTGTTCCACCCGCGAGCGCCTATCCGACCATATCCGAACACACGCTCGTGCCGCTCGCCGACATCCATTTTCCGGCGATCGCGGGCGTCGGTTTCCCGACGACGTACCATCATGAGTACGCATTCGATTTCGGGCCGCAATTCTTGACGCGCGGCATCAATTCAATCGAGCCGCCGCGCGTCGGTGGCGAGTATGGGGTGCGGCTTCCGCAGGTCGACGTCGACGGTAACGAACTCGACGGCGTGCGAATGCCCGAAGTCGCGGTTCCGCTGGGCACGTACACGGGCTGGAACTTCCGCCGCCCCGACACCGGCTTCCCAACCGAACTCGTCGATTTCACCGGGATGTTTCTGCCGTTCGCCGTGAACCCGGCCGCCCGGCCGGCCGGCGACCCCCGCCGCGCGATCTCCGAGCGCTACCGTAATAAAGACGAATACCTCGACCTCTACGCACGCCACGCCGCCGACATGGCCGAGGGCGGCTACTTGCTGCCCGACGATTTAGCCGCCGTCCAAAAACGCGGCGAAACGTTATGGCACGATATCGTCGAGGCCGCGAACAAGCGGTAGACACAATTGTGCTTACAACAAAAGCCGCCCGGTCGCTCGGATTTCCTGCAGTCAGCGACCGAGGCCAGATCGTAACAGATCTTGATCTCGGCAGCCTCCACGCTCATAACGTAGTTTTAATACGATTGATTATGATTTTCACGATGCTGGCTACGACGTCGCTGGTATCATCGGTTTACCATTTTTCGATCGAATATTGTGCGCATAGACTTTCGAGGCAAGCAAGTCGTCGTCTACCCGCGAGAATACCCTCCGGCACAGATCCGCGGCGTGGCAACTCCATTAAAGGCCGAGCACGGACTCGCGCGCATGCATGTTGATTGGGGAGGATCATCGGCGTTAGATGATTATTGACACCGGTTCTGCGTCAACCGATCTCTTTCCACCGTTCGCTATGAGGGCGACTCTGGGGGAGGCCGTAGCGAATGGCGGCACGCGCGCTCGGTATCGGGGAGGCGCCGACGGCAGTAAGTTCATTTAATACCGTCCCGATGAAGTTCGCCAATGCTGAACTTCGCAGGCCTCTTGTTCTGGTTCCTCATGGAGCGCCTGCAAGTCTGCGCACCAGCGACGGCATTTTAGGTCGCGACATAATGAGCCGTTTCAGCGTAGTTACTTTTAATTTGTCGGCGAGCGTCGCATATTGGGAATACTAGCCGAGATAGTGCGAATTTGCGTCGCGTGGCGTACCGTAAATAGACTTTCGCTTAAGTAACACGAAAAGTGTTACTCGGAAACCCGTCCCGAGACGAGCCAAGCGTTAGTATGCCGGCCCCGCTAGCGATGCCCTTACTCGGAACTTTTGCAAGGCTAGCCGCCATCCGGAGCTTGCAGCCGACATGCAAGAACGTGGCGCGCTGCGTCGGCCGCATGCGAATGCCGCCTTCGCGGCCATCCGCACTCTGCCGTGGCCCGCTTATCGCGGATCGGTAGATGTGCGCCGACGAACGCGCCATTTCAGGTACGCATAAAGTAGAGGCAGATGTAGCAGGAGTAGTCCACTCGACAATCCGATGACGGGAAGCCACGGCGTGCTTGGGATGTCCTGCGCCGGATGAGATGCGGAAAAGTAAGCGACGCCCGCGACTAGCGAACAGGCCACTACTATACTGGCTCGCAATGAATCGTCTGAAACGCTCGGTGAATATAATTTCCGCGCAAGGCTCCGTCCTGCCGAAGTCCCGTACAGGATTATTGCTGCGCCACTTATTAGAGTTGAATATGAAGAAGAGCCGAAGCGGGCTAGTACAAGAATCGCCGCGGCAGCCAGGAGCAAAAATGTCAGTACGGTGCGCTTCATCCCGAGTCTTTCTGTGACCGGCCCAGACCAAATATAATCTTTCTACGGAACACTGTCCCGTCACTCTGGCTGGCGCTCGTGATGGGCTCGGATCGTGTCCCAGCCCGTGGTGTATGAGCTGGCCGGTCTCGTAGCATAGAGAGCGGTCACCGTGGCTTTCAACGAAGGTTGTTTTTGCAAAGAAACTGCCGTCATGAAAGGACCCACGATGACCAAAGCTAGTATCGCACTTTCCGAGCTCGCCGAAAAGGGGGCTGACGTCGATATGCTGCGCGAGATGATTCAGTTCATCAGCCAGCGTGTTATGGAAATGGACGTAGAGGCGCGCTGCGGCGCCTCGTACGGCGAGCGCGGAGTGCCGCGCGAGAACTCCCGCAACGGCTATCGCGAGCGCCTGTGGGAGACGCGGGCCGGTTCGATCGACCTGCCGATACCCAAGCTGCGCGAAGGCAGCTATTTTCCCGGCTTTTTGGAACCGCGCCGAACCGCCGAGAAAGCTTTGGCGGCGGTGATTCAAGAAGCGTACGTGCAAGGCGTTTCTACACGCTCGGTCGACGAGCTGGTCAAGGCGATGGGAATGACGGGAATTTCCAAGAGCCAAGTCTCGCGTTTGTGCGCGGAGATCGACGAGCGCGTTGGCGCGTTTCTCAACCGGCCGATCGAAGGCGATTGGCCGTACGTTTGGATCGATGCGACGTATGTGAAAGTGCGCGCATCCGGTCGAATCGTGTCCGTCGCAGTAATAATAGCCGTCGGTGTAAACACTGATGGGACAAGGGAAATCCTGGGAATGGCCGTTGGGCCAAGCGAAGCCGAGCCATTCTGGACGGAGTTTCTGCGCAGCTTAAGCCGCCGCGGTTTACGCGGCGTGAAACTCGTCATCTCCGATTCGCACGTTGGCCTCAAAGCAGCGATCACGAAGGTCTTCAAATCCTCGTGGCAACGGTGCCGCGTACACTTCGTTCGCAACGCGCTGGCATACGCCGGAAAAGGACAACGCCAGATGGTGTTGGCGCTCATCAACACGGCCTTCGCGCAAGAGACGGCCGAAGCCGCTAGTGCGCAATGGCGCATCGTTGCCGATCAATTGCGCGAGAAGTTTCCCAAACTCGGCGCGATGCTCGATGACGCCGAACACGACGTATTGGCGTACATGCAGTTTCCCAAAGCGCACCGCGTTCAAATCGCATCGACCAATCCACTCGAACGCCTCAACGCCGAAATCAAACGGCGTACGAATGTTGTGGGCATCTTTCCCAACGATCCAGCGATCACACGACTCGTCGGAGCGATGCTCTTAGAGCAGAACGACGAATGGCAATTGCAGCGGCGATATATGCCGCTCGAAGGATTGAATGTCGTCAGCGATAATCACCTGACCAAGCTCTCCGCAGTAATCACCGGCTGAGAGCCACGCCCCGTTGAGAGTCACGCTCTCGTACACCACTCGCGGGGACACGATCGAATGCGGCCAACCCGCGGAGGGGTTAGTCCGAGCCCAAATAGGCAAGCGGAAGGTACGAACACGTACCTAGTCACCTCCTGCTCTGATGCCCGATATCCGCGTTAGCAGTAATACTAATGAGGCCACCAATCCGATGTACAGGTGGATGGAATGGGGGTCTCCGCCTCGACGGCCGGGCAATCTAGCGCCCGGGGCAGAAAGATTTCTTTCTTTCGTCCCCGTGGCAGGACGACGGAAAATCGTTGGAATATTGTCCATTCCCCGCACTTGGTATTTTGTATACGGAGCGAGCGCTCCATCGTCGTGGAGGACCATTGGCCGGACTGGGATTGGCAAAAATCTCGTCGGACGCGAGTTATCGCGTCCGGGTCTATGAGGCTATTCGCGAGGCCATTGTCGGTACGAACCTCTACGAGATACCGCTAGCGGCTCTCAACCTCGACGAACGCGAGATGGCGTTGCGCTTGGGGGTTAGCCGTACGCCGATTCGTGAGGCGCTCATCCGTTTAGAGCATGAGGGTCTGGTCGTCAGCATCCCGCGGCGCGGATATTCGATCGCGCGCAAGACCAAGGCCGAGCTGCTCGAGATCATCATTGTGTGGGCCGCGCTCGAAAGTATGGCAGCCCGCCTGGTCACGACGAACGCCACCGATGAAGCGATCGCCTCGCTCAGGCGCATCTTTAGCACGTTCGAAGGCGATCGCATCGCGGCGAACCTTGACGAGTATTCCGATGCGAACATCCGCTTCCATCAGCAGATCATCGAACTCTCCGGTTGCCAAACGCTGCGGCACACGGCCGACGGCATTTTCATTCATGTCCGCTCGATCCGCCACCGGACGATCGGTGAAAATCGGCGCTTCGAGCGATCGATCGTCGACCACATGCAGATCATCGAATCCCTCGAATCACGCGACGCCGACCTGGCCGAGCGCCTCGTTCGCGATCATGCGCTGCAACTCGCAGCGCACGTCAACGCAAACGACAACGACCTCTAAAACCCCACCCCGTAAGGAGCCGCACAATGGCACAGACCGCGCCACGCCCAACCGAACTTCCGTCACTCGATGCCGATCAGCCCGTACAAATCTCCGGCGGGCACCTCGTTGCCAAAGCGCTCAAGAACGAGGGGATCGATGCGATCTTTACTCTGTGCGGCGGTCATATCATCGACATCTATGACGGCTGCCAAGATGAAGGCATCAAGATCATCGACGTCCGTCACGAGCAAGTCGCCGCGCACGCCGCCGACGGTTATGCGCGCGTCACCGGTCGGCCCGGCTGTGCCGTTGTTACGGCGGGGCCTGGTACCACCAACGCCGTCACCGGCGTTGCGAATGCGTTTCGTGCGGAAAGCCCGTTTCTCTTAATTGGCGGTCAAGGTGCGCTGAACCAGCACAAGATGGGCTCGCTGCAAGATCTTCCGCACGTTGAGATTATGAAGCCGATTACGAAATTTGCTTCCAGCGTCGTGACCACCGAACGCGTTGCCGACATGGTGTCGATGGCGTTCCGCGAGGCGCACAACGGCTCGTTCGGCCCGTCGTACCTGGAAATCGGCCGCGACATTCTCGACGGCAAAGTCGATATAAATAAAGCGGTGATTCCGAAGGCCGGTCACTACCGGGCGTCGACCAAGTCGATCGGCGATCCGAACGATATCCAAAAGCTTGCTGATATTCTCGCGAAAGCGGAACGGCCGGCTGTGCTGTTCGGTCAGCAAACGTGGACGTGCCGCGCATCGGAGATGGCGCGCACGTTTGCACGCGAACTCAACATTCCGGCATTTATGAACGGTGCCGGCCGCGGAACGTTCGTCCCCGGCGACCCGCACGGCTTCCAAATGACGCGCAGCTATGCGTTCGGGAAGGCTGACGTTATTCTGATCGTCGGCACGCCGTTCGACTTCCGCATGAGCTACGGCAAGCGCCTCAAAGCGGCGACCGTGGTTCAAATCGACATGGGCTATCAAACGGTCGGCAAGAATCGCGACATCTCGCTCGGGCTCGTCGGCGACATCGGTGCCATTTTGGGTGCCACCTTACAAGCGTCGACCAAGGGCAGCGATGCGATCAAGAATCGCCAAGGCTGGATCGACGAACTGCGGGCCGAGGAAAAGAGCCTCATCGAAGCGCGCCTACCGAAGATCAAGAACGATTCAATGCCGATTCATCCCTTACGCCTCGGCTACGAAATCAACGAGTTCCTCACCCCGAACACGCGCTTCATCGGCGACGGCGGCGACATCGTCACTGCGGCCGGCGGCATCGTGCAACCGAAGGGCGAGGGCCTGTGGATGGATCCGGGACCGCTCGGAACGCTCGGCGTCGGCGTGTCGTTTGCGATGGCATCGAAACTCGCGGAACCCGAACGCGAAGTCGTGTGTCTCTTCGGCGACGGCACGTTCGGTATGACGGGTTGGGATATGCAGACCGCCATGCGCTTCAATCTGCCGTTCATCGGAATCGTCGGCAACAACTCGTACATGAACCAAATCCGCGCCGGACAAATCATGAAGTACGGTAAGGAAAAGGGCGATGTCGGCAACTACCTCGGCGACGTCGACTTCGAGAAATTCGCGCAGATGCTCGGCGGTTATGGTGAAGCCGTGCGTGATCCCAAGGAAATTCAACCGGCGCTGCAGCGCGCACGCGAATCCGGTAAATGCGCGCTCATCAACGTCTGGATCGATCCCAACGAGTTCGCGCCGGGCACGATGAACCAAACGATGTACAAGTAGGCTTGTGTGGTAGCACCAAATAACGGTAAGCCGGTCGCCAAGGCACTCGCCGGCATCAAGATTCTCGACATGACGCACGTTCAGGCGGGACCGTCATGCACGCAAATCTTGGCGTGGCTCGGCGCCGACGTCATTAAAGTGGAGTTGCCGGGCCGCGGGGATATCACCCGCGGTCAGCTTCAAGATAAAAAAGGCGTCGACAGCCTTTATTTCACCATGCTCAATTGTAACAAACGCAGTATCACGCTCAACACGAAGTCCGACGAAGGCAAGGCGATCTTCGTCAAACTGATCGAGCACTGCGATGTGCTCGTCGAGAATTTTGGTCCGGGTGCGCTCGATCGCCAGGGGTTTACGTGGCAAAAGATCCAGGAGCTGAACCCGCGCATGATTTACGCGTCGATCAAGGGCTTCGGCCCCGGGGCGTTCGTCGATTTCAAAGCCTATGAAACCGTCGCGCAAGCAATGGGCGGCGCGATGAGCACGACGGGTTGGGAAGACGGGCCGCCGACGAGTACGGGCGCGCAGATCGGCGACTCGGGCAGCGGTATTCACATGGTTGCCGCGATCGTCGCAGCCCTGTACCAACGCACGCATACGGATCGCGGTCAGCGCGTCGAAGTTGCGATGCAGGATGCCGTGCTCAATCTCATTCGCGTGAAGATGCGCGATCAGCAGCGGCTCGCACACGGCCCGCTTACGGAATACCCGAACGAGACGTTTTCGGATTACGTGCCGCGATCGGGCAACGCGTCCGGCGGCGGCCAGCCGGGTGCGGCGCTCAAATGCAAGCCGGGCGGCACCAACGACTACGTGTATGTGATTATTCAGCCGCCGGTCTGGGCGCCGCTCGCGCAGATGATCGGACGCCCCGAACTGGCGGAGGACGCGGCGTTTGCAACGCCGGCCGCGCGGCTTAAACACCTCGACGAAGTCTTCGGCATCGTCGAGCAGTGGACGCAGAAGTACACCAAGTTTGAAGTCCTCGATAAGCTCAACGAGATCGACGTTCCGTGCGGCCCGATCTTGAGTACGAAAGACTTGATCGAAGACGAGTCACTCAAAGGCCGCATGATCGTCGATGTGGCGCACCCCGAACGCGGCACGTTCAAGACCGTCGGGTGCCCGCTTGTTTTATCCGATACGCCCGTCGAGATCACGGCTTCGCCGTTACTCGGCGCGCATAGTGAAGAAATTCTCAAGGAAATCGGCTGGACCGGAAGCACTGCAAAAGAGTTGCAAGCCGCCGGCGTACTGTAAGAAAGAAGACACGATATGTTATTAGAGCGCGCGACGCGCGATAAAGCCGCAGTCCAGTCGGTTCTCGATAAAGTCAAAGCCGACAAGCGCGCGTCGCTGACGGCGCCTGAAGCAAAGAAAGTAGCCGACGCATACGGCATTCCCGTGCCGGGCGAAGAGCTTGCAACGTCGGCCGATCAAGCCGCGCAGTTTGCGGACAAGATGGGTTATCCCGTGGTCCTCAAGATCGTCTCGCCGGACATCTTGCACAAAACCGAAGCCGGCGGCGTACTTGTCGGTATCGAGAACGCGCAAGCTGCACGGGCGGGCTACGATACGATCGTTAAAAACGCGAAGGCGTATAAATCAGGCGCAACGATCACCGGCGTCCAAGTGCAACAAATGCTGCCGACCGGTGCGCAAGAAGTTATCGTCGGTGCCGTTTCCGATCCGAGCTTCGGCAAGCTCATCGCGTTTGGCTTGGGCGGCGTGCTCGTAGAAGTCCTCAAGGACGTCACGTTCCGGCTAGCTCCGGCGTCGCGCGAAGACGCGCTCTCGATGCTCGACGGCATCCAAGCGGCAGAAATGCTCAAGGGTATTCGTGGCTCGGAACCCGTCAGTCGCGATGCGCTCGTGAGTATCATCGAGAACGTCTCCGCGCTCGTGACCGATTTCCCGGAAATCAGCGAAGTCGATCTTAACCCGGTGTTTGCAACCGCCAAGGGCGCGACGGCCGTCGACGTTCGTATTCTCGTTGAATTCAATCCGCCCGAGCAGCGTTTCCGGCCGTCCCAGGCCGACATCGTCAAGAGCATGAACCGCATCATGCGCCCGGATGCGGTTGCCGTGATCGGTGCGTCGAGCGAAGATGGTAAGATCGGCAACTCCGTGATGAAGAATCTCATCAACGGCGGCTACCAGGGAAAAATCTATCCGATCAATCCCAAAGCCGACGAAATTCTTGGGCGCAAGGCCTATGCCAGCGTTAAAGATATTCCCGGTGATGTCGACGTCGCGATCTTTGCGATTCCCGCGAAGTTCGTAGCTGAAGCGCTCACCGAAGTCGGCGAGAAAAAGATTCCGGGCGCCGTTCTTATTCCGTCGGGCTTCGCCGAGACCGGTAACGTCGAAGGTCAAGAAGAGATCGTCAAGATCGGCCGTAAGTACAACGTGCGTTTGATGGGACCGAACATCTACGGCTTCTACTATACGCCGAAGAACCTGTGCGCGACGTTCTGTACGGCATACGACGTCAAAGGCTCCGTGGCGTTGTCGTCGCAGAGCGGCGGCGTCGGAATGGCGATCATCGGTTTTAGCCGCTCGGCGAAGATGGGCGTGTCCGCCATCGTCGGTCTCGGCAACAAGTCCGATATCGATGAAGACGATCTGCTCACGTTCTTCGAGCAAGACGATGCCACCAAGGCCATCGCGATGCATATGGAAGATCTCAAAGACGGACGATCGTTTGCCGAAGTCGCTAAGCGCGTTGCGAAAAAGAAACCGGTCATCGTTCTCAAGGCCGGTCGCACGGAACTCGGGGCACGCGCCGCAAGTTCGCACACCGGGGCGCTAGCGGGCAACGATAAAGTGTACGACGACGTGTTGCGCCAAAGCGGCGTGATTCGCGCCAAGGGCCTTAACGAGATGCTCGCGTTCGCGCGCGGCGTGCCGATCCTTCCGACTCCCAAGGGTGAAAACGTCGTTATCATCACCGGGGCGGGCGGTTCAGGCGTGCTGCTCTCCGACTCGTGCGTCGACGCGGGGCTTTCCTTGATGAAGTTCCCACCGGATCTCGACGAGGCATTCAAAGCCTTCATTCCGCCGTTTGGTGCATCCGGTAACCCGGTTGACATCACCGGCGGCGAACCGCCGAAGACGTACCAAAACACGGTTCGCTTAGGTCTCGAGGACGACCGCATCCATGCGTTGATCCTGGGCTACTGGCACACGATCGTCACGCCGCCGATGGTGTTCGCAAAACTCGTCGTGGAAGTTGTTGAAGAGTTGCGTGCCAAGGGTATCAATAAGCCTGTCGTCGCCTCGCTTGCCGGTGACGTCGAAGTCGAGGAGGCCGCCGAGTACCTGTACGACCACGGCATTCCCGCCTATCCGTATAACACCGAAACGATGGTCGCGATCCTTGGTGCGAAATATCGTTGGGCACGGGCGGGCGGGTTACTGTAACTCGCCCATCCCCCCGTGGGAGGAAATTTCTTCTCCCACACGGCTTTAGTGTTTCGTTTGACCACTCGCTCGGTTCGGACCCGAGCCCGCTCCAAAAACTCACTGTGAGGAGAATCTCGTGGCAGTAAACACCGTCACCCCCGCCGCTCGCAACCGATGGCTGTACCTCGTCCTGGCGGTTGCCGCAATGGTCTGCATCGCGAACTTCCAATACGCCTGGACGCTGTTCGTCAAACCGATGGGCGTCGCACACGGCTGGAAGGCCGGCGATATCCAGGCGGCATATTTCTTCTTCGTTCTCTCGCAGACGTGGAGCGTGCCGTTCAATGGCTGGTTCGCTGACCGTTTCGGCCCCAAGCCGATGGTCGCGCTGGCGGGCGTTCTTGTTGCCGTCGGCTGGGTCATCGATGCGCACGCCGCCACGATCGGAACCCTCATTACGGGTGAAGTGATCAACGGTATCGGCGCAGGCTTGGTCTACGGAACGATGGTCGGCATTGCGGTGAAGTGGTTCCCCGATCGCCGTGGTCTTGCCGTGGGCTGCACGGCCGCCGGCTTTGGTGCCGGTACCGCACTGACGATCTACCCGATCGCAAATGCGATCAAGACCGGCGGTTACGAAAGCACGTTCCAGAACTTCGGGATAATTCAAGGCGCGATCATTTTCGTCATCGCGTTTTTCCTGGCGTTTCCGAAAGCATACGAAGTTACCGTCGTCCCGGTTGATAACTCATCCGCGACGCGCATGCGAAAGAATAGTTATACTCCCGGGCAAATGCTCGGTAGCGGTTCGTTCTGGCTGCTCTACGTCATGATGACCATGATTGCGACCGGGCTGCTGTTCGTTACGGCGTCGGTTGCTCCGATCGCGGGAGACTACGGCCCGGCCGTTCTGGCGATCTTGTCGTTGACGTTATTTGTCGACAATCTTGCCAACGGAGGCAGCCGAATTCTGTTCGGATATATCTCCGACCGGCTGGGTCGCGAAACGACGATGGCCATCGCGTTTACGTTCCAAGCACTCGGATTATTGGGGCTTATCTTCGCGGCCGGTAACCCGACGCTGTTCCTGATTTGCGCTGCCGCGACGTTCCTGGCGTCGGGTGAAATCTACAGTTTGTTCCCAGCGAGCTGCACCGATTTGTTCGGGCCCAAATATGCCACAACAAATTCCGGCTTGCTCTACACGGCCAAAGGAACGGCCGCGCTTGTCGTCCCAATTGCCGCGTATATCCACTCGTCGACCGGTTCGTGGTCCGGCATCCTCGCCGTGCTTGTTGCGTTCAACGTGATCGTTGCCGCGCTGGCGCTGGCGGTCCTCAAACCGATGCGCGAACGCGCCGTCGCTGCGGAAGCAGCATCGTCGGGCATCATCGGACGCACGGCGGGCGCACACTAAAGACAGACGAACCATCGGGTTCACGAAAAAGGCTGCCGGTTCACCCGGCAGCCTTTTTCGTTTTTGATGATGCTCTTAACTACGGTGCGTTCGACGGCGCATCGAGCGCAAGCGTAGCCATCATCTTGACGCCCGTCGCGAGCGCGGCTTCGTCGATATTGAAGCGCGCATGGTGATGCGGCCACGAGCTGTCGGGACCGCCGTTTGCGCCGAGCGTGTAGAAGCACGCCGGTACTTTTTCGGCGAAAAACGAGAAGTCTTCCGCGCCCATGAGTTGCGGCACTTCGGCAACCTGTGCTGCCCCGAAGTGCTCGGTTGCCAATGCCTTGACATAGCGCGTTTGTTCGGCATTGTTTGAGGTGACCGGGTAGCGCCACAGATAGTCGAATGCGTACGTCGCACCGGCGGTATCACAAATGCCCTTGAGTACGCGTTCGATGCGTTCGGCCATCTTTGCGCGCACATCGGGATTGAACGCACGCACCGTTCCCATCATTTTGACGCGACTGGGAATGACGTTGTGCGTGGTACCGCCGTGAATCGAGCCGATCGTCACCACCGCGGGCTCGATCGGATCGATTTGGCGCGACACGACTTGCTGCACGGCAACGATAAATTCACCGGCGACGAGGATCGGATCGATCGACAGATGCGGTGCGGCGCCGTGCCCGCCTTTGCCTTCGATGGTGATTTCGATCGAGTCGCTCGACGCATACATCGGCCCCTCGCGAAAACCAAGCTGCCCAACCGGGTGCGCGGCGGCAAGGTGCAGCCCGTATGCGCGCTCGATACCGAAACGCTCAAGCACGCCTTCCTTGACCATCTCGCGGCCGCCGCCCTGACCCTCTTCGGCCGGCTGAAAGAGCACGCACACCGTCCCCGTAATCTCGGCTCGTCGCGCTGCAATCAGCTCCGCTGCACCGAGCAGAATCGCGACGTGCCCGTCATGGCCGCAGGCGTGCATTTTTTGGGTGTTCGCCGACTTATACTCGACGGCGTTTTCCTCGTCGATCGGCAAGCAATCCATGTCGGCGCGCAGCATGATGGTTTTGCCCGGCTTGCTGCCCTTCATCACACCGACAACGCCCGTCTTGGCGATCCCGGTGTGTACCTCATATCCTAATTTTCCCAGGCGTTCGGCGACGATACCGGCCGTGCGGTTCTCTTCAAAGCCGAGTTCAGGATTGCGGTGAAAATCGCGCCGCAGCGCGATGACATCGGCAGCAAGTGACGGGGGAACGTCGATCGTAGCAGTCATGCGCGAAACTACCCGGCGCAAGCCGGCGTTTCCCGCGCCCGACGGCGAGTCCTAGACGATTCCCTCGAACAGTGCGGTTACGTCGATATCGAAATCGGGAAACGCATCGCTCCGGGCAACTGCCGGCGCCGCAAAGGTACGATCGCCGCCGGCATCGACCATGCGCACCGTGCGCCGTGTTGGATCGACGACGACAACGAGCGTGCTGCCATTTCCCAGATAGAGCTCGATTTTCGTTTCCAGCAACGAAAGCCGATCGCTCGGCGACAAGACTTCAACGGCGATGTCCGGCGCAAATTGCGGCCGTTCTCGCTCGTCGCTTTCGTCCGGCGCAAGCCGGCCGTGGCTGACGTATGCAACATCGGGAACGAGCGAACTGGGCTTTTCGCTCGGCGGCAAAAGATAGAAGCGCCATTCCGGGCCGACGTCGCCCCGATCTTTGGCCCACATCGCTAGCGCAATCAGCAAGCGGCCCTGCAAAAGCGAATGCCGCGTGCGCGGGCTCATCTTTTGAAACCGCTTGCCGCGAACGAGTTCGATGGCCGGCTTAACTTCAGGAATCCTAAATTCCGGTACGCGTTCCAGGAGCAGCATCGTATTCTCCCCACCCCAGCCTATCACGCTGTCCGAACCTCGGACAAGCGCGGTTTAGACGGCGGCGGAGACGGGTTCCCGGGGCACGCCGCCTTGCGTTGCAACTTCGGCGATCAACTCGGCGATGCGGCGCGAACTGCCGCGCGGCGCAATCGACGTCTGACGCGCGCGCATTGCAGCGAGGCGTTCTTGATTGTGGACGATGCGCCGTACCGACTGCACGACTTCATTCGCCGTGAGTGCAACGACGCCAATGCCGTTGGTGCGCACGTAATCGAGATTGCCGCGTTCTTGTCCCGGCACGAAATCGTACACGACGACGGGAACTTCGGCGATCGACGCTTCCGCAATCGTGCCGGGGCCCGCTTTGGTGACGAGCAGATCGGATGCGCGCATCAATTCGGGAACGTCGTTACGGAAGCCGAGCACGGTCATCGGCGTCGGCAACGACGGCGCTAACTCTTCGAGCTTCGCCTTGAGCGCTGCGTTACGACCGGTAACGATCACCAGATGGAACGGCAGCTTCGATTTTGCCAGCGCCAGCGTCGTCGGAAGCAACTTTCCGCCGCCCTCGCCACCGGCCATGAGCAGGGCGATCGCCTTATCCGGCGGCAGGCCCAGGCTCTTGCGGATTTCGGCTTTGGTCTCCGACACGTCTTCGAATTTGGGATGGACAGGGTGGCCTAGAAGCCGCAGCCGCTCGGGCGGAACGCCGCGTTCTATGGCCCGCTGATAGACTTCCCGGGCCGGGACGACGGTCAAGTCGGCTTCCGGTAGGAGCCAGCCTTCATGGACGCGTCCTAGGTCCGTAATGACGGTTATAAGCGGTACCTTCGCCATGCCTGCGTCCGCGCGCGCGCGCAGGGCGGCGTGGTTGAGCAGCGGGTGAACCGAGATGATGACGTCGGGCCGGTACATTAAGAACGAATCGCGCAACCGTTCGCGGTAGAGCGGCTCGCAGAAGCGCACGATCGTGCGGTAGCGGCGGCGGCCGTTCGTGGCATGAAAAAGCGCCCCGTAGATCGGCGGCGCAAAGCGAAGTGCGGCACTGTATGCGGGCCCGAGCTGCGAGAGCGGAAACGTGCAGTGGGTGGCAATATCGTCGATTCGCCACTCGAACCGGGTCTCTCCGTCGATCTCGTCGAGGGCTGCACCAATGGCCTGGGCGCCGCTACGATGCCCGCCGCCGGTATCCGAGATGAGGAAGAGAACGCGTTTTGTCATCCGGTCTCCACGAAAACTAACCGCGACCTACCCCCGTTGAAACCGCGGTTTTGCGTTTGATCGGTCGGACAGCGCTTCGGCGACGTGGCGCCCGGCGCGGAGTCAGCGCCCGAAGGAGCACGATCGTTCTGCGGGCTGGCACGTCGTAAAAGCGAAAAATATCGCCGAACTCGATTTCGGGGTTTCGGTGATGCCCGTCATGGTCCTCGGGGAGCACGATTTGCAGGGACCGGCAGACGGCTTTGAGCGGGGCCGGGGTTTTCCAGCCCAGGTCGGTTGTGTGCCGCCACCACACGTGCAGTTGGCCGCAGAGCAGTCCGAGGACGGCACCCGCGACCGAGAGTTGAAAGCAGGCAAGCGCGATGATAATATACGGGACCGCCCCGAGGATGCCGTCGAGCAGGACGCCCGGATCGCGCGAAATGACCGCGTGATCCCAAAACGAACGCCGGCGGTCGTGATGCGTGCGCAGGTGGAGTTTGCCCCAAACGTGCTGGGGCACGTGATAGAAAAAGGTCGACGCAAAATCACCCGCGACCAAAACGATGAGCGTCGCGGTGAAGAACGAGATGACCGGCGACCCCAACACGATCGAGTTCACGTATATCCTTATGTGAGAGAAGGCTAACGGCGAGTTGTTTTCGAGTGGTAGAAACCCTCTTCGAGCAGGCTGCCTGAGCCTCTTGTTCCTCTTCAACCCGGGCCACGTACAAATCGACGCACTTCGCGACGCCGCGCTGTCCTGGCATATACCCCCGCCGGTCGGAACTATTCGAGGACTGCGTCTGTTTGTGGACGCGCCGCGCGGCGGCGGGACGATCACGGCCGTCGTGCGCTCGATCGTGCGCGCGAACCACCGGATCGCGCCACTCGACGCACTGCGTCTTGCATACATCGCGCGCGACGCCGCGCAACGTGAAGGCGTCGATGAGAATTTTATCGCCGCGACACTCTTGCAAGAATCCGCCTTCGATCCGAATGCGATTTCAAGTGCCGGTGCGATTGGTCTGGGACAATTTACCCTCGGTACGGCAAACTTCTATCACGTCGACCCGTTCGATCCCGTGGAATCGATCAACGGCGCAGCGCACGTCCTCGCGACATATCTCACGCGTTACGCCCACGACCGTGGTGACCCGTACGCACTCGCGCTATCTGCATACAACGCCGGGCCCGGCGCCGTAGCGCGCTACCACGGCGTTCCACCATACCCCGAAACACACGAATACATCGATGATATCTACTATCGTTGGGCAGTATTGCTTGCCGCTCGTTAAGCGGCAAGCAATACATGGCGTTTGCGCCCTGCGGGCGCAAGCCGCGGCGTTATCTCGAAGGGCGCGATTAGCGCTTTTACGAGAGGGTTTTTTTCAAGAAACTTTGGACGAGGTTCCAGGCGTCGGCGATGTCGGGGTTCGTTTGCAACGCGGCTGATGAGTTGCGGAAGAATGCGTGGTCTTCGTTGGGATAGACTTTTATGGTGAAGTCTTTGCCCGCATCGGCTAGCGATTTGCGTATGCGCTCGACGTGGTCGGCCGTGATGTAGGCATCTTTGCCGCCGAAGGCGAGCAGCATCGGGCATTTGATGTCTTTCGCGTCGGCGAGGCCTTGGGGTTCGCCGCTGGGGAATGGCGCGGCGATCATCCCGCCGTAAAACGAAATTGCGCCGGCGAGGCCGGGCAGAGTCGCCGTTACGAACGCAGCCGAACCACCCATGCAAAAGCCCCACGTCGCGATCTTGCCTGGTTGGACGAAATCTTGGGTATTGAGCCAATCTATGGAGGCCTGCACATCCGCGCGCAGCGTGGCGCGCGTTATTTTTCCGGCGGCGGCGAAACCGTTTTGCATGCCCTCCGGGGTATAGGGCTCGTTGAGATCAGGGTGGGTGCGATGGTAGTAGTTAATCGCCATTCCAACGTAGCCGGCCGATGCAACGAGGTCGGTGATACGTTTGACCTCCGTATTCACGCCGAAGATCTCCTGAAGCACGATGACCGCCGGCCGGCGGCCGTCACCGTCGGGACGAGCTATATAAGCGGGCATTTTGCTCCCGTCGACATCGAGGGAGACCGATTGAGACTTCACTGTTGCCTCCTGCAAACTTCACGTACCGGTCGCGGTTAGGCGTCGCACATGGGCCCCATAAGCCTGACCAAGACACCGGAGCGCTTTGCCCTTTACCGCGACCCGCATCCTGCGCGCGTCGCCACTTTTGCAGAAGATGTGAAAGTCGGACTCGGCGCGCGCCCGTACACGCTGTCAGCGAAGTATTTCTACGACGACCTCGGCTCGTCGCTATTTGAGGCGATCTGTCGTCTGCCGGAATATTATCTAACGCGCGTCGAGCGCGATCTGCTGGCAACGTACGGCCGTGAAATCGTCGCCTCGTTCGGTACGCCCCTGGAACTGGTGGAACTTGGTTCGGGCAGCGCTCTTAAGACAAAGATAATCATCGAAGCGGCACTCGAACGGCAAAGCACGCTGCGTTACCATCCGATCGACATTTCGGCGGACGCACTCGTCGATTCGTCGCTCGCGCTGCTCGCCGCGCACGACGGTCTCACGATCAGCGCGCACGCAAGCGACTACTTCACGCTTCTGCGCGAGCGCCAGCTCGATATTCACGCGCCGGTTCTGGCGTTGTATCTTGGCTCGAACATCGGCAACTTCGAACCCGCCGAGGCCCGCACACTGCTCGAACTGCTATCGCCCGCGCTCCATCCGGGCGACGGACTGCTGATCGGATACGATCTCAAGAAAGATTCGAGTATTCTCGAAGCAGCGTATGACGATCCGACCGGTGTTACGTCGGCCTTCAACAAGAACTTGCTCGGCCGGATGAACCGCGAGCTTGATGCGAATTTCGAGCTGGATCAATTCCGCTTCCGCGCCACCTACGATCATGTGCGCGGTGCGGTCGACTCGTTCTTAGTTAGTGAAACGCGCCAAGTCGTTACGATCGGCGCAATCGGGCTTGACGTCCCGCTTTCGGCCGGCGAAGCGATTCACACGGAATCATCGTATAAATTCACGCGTGCTGAGATCGTCGCCCTCGCGGAACGTTGCGGTTATGCGGAACGGAAGACATTTACCGATGCCGGCGGCCGTTATGCTTTGAGTCTCCTCACGGTCGTGCGCTAGCAAAAGCGGCCTTTAGGCGCGTACCCATAGCTCGTAGGCATCGTCTACGATCGCTTCGACCTCACCGTTGTTCGCAATCATTACTTTCTGCATCGCCGAACGCGCGAACATCTCGGTGAGTCGCTCCTGCTCGCGCACAAAATGCGCATGAAGGTCACGATCGGTGCTCCCGAATTTGCGGCAGTACTCCCCTAAGAACGGCGTTTCTCGGCGGTCATTGATCAATCGGTCCCAAATGGCGTCCGGCTCGACATGCAGCACCAGCAGTTTGATGCCCAAGGCTGCGCAGCGACGGTCAACGACTTCGGCATCCGCCCACTTCAGAACCCCGGGCCGCACGCAGTGCGTCAAATGCAGCGTGTCGATGAGAACGGAGCACGGCGGATGCGCCGGATGTTGTACGCCGGCATGAAGCCATCCTAAAGCATCGGCGATGCGGTCAAGGTGATCGAGATTCTGATCGACGGTCAGCGTGCCGGCGTCTTCGCCCGCCGCAAGTGGGCCGTACGTGTGTGTCTGTGCCAGGTGAAGAAGCGATCGGATTTTTCGCGCGGGCGCAGCGTTGACGTGGCGGCGAATCAACGCGTCGATCAAGGTCGATTTTCCGGCCCCGGGTATTCCTTCGACGAGCAATGCTCGGAAAGGCGCGCTGCGTTCCGTCACGGCCGGCTAACGCCGGACCAGCAACTCGGCGCGGCGCAACAGCGTATCCGCGACGATCGCAAGCGCTGCGGCAGCGATACTGCCGGCAACGATTTTTTGCGGATCGTCTTGGTGGATGCCGTCGAATAGGAGATCGCCCAAACCGCCGGCGTGAATAAACGCAGCGACGGTGGCGACGGCAATGAGCGATACTGTCGCGATGCGAATTCCACCGATGATGACGGGTAATGCCTGCGGGAATTCAATGCGCATGAGACGTTGTAACCGCGTGTAACCCAGGCCGTTTGCCGCTTCGAGTTGGGCGGGGTCGACGCCACGTAGTCCGGCGGCGATGTTTCGAACGAGAATCATTTGCGCGTACGCGACGAGTGCGACGATGGCGGTTAGCGTTCCCAGGCCGAACACGCGAACGAGAAATGCCAGCAACGCGAGGCTGGGGATCGTGTAAATGACGCCGAGCACGCCGAGGACAGGGCCACTGAGCAAACGGCTGCGAGCGACGAGTACGCCGAGCGGAAGCGCGATGATAAGCGCGATGGCAAGCGATCCGAACGTCAGGACCATGTGTTCGCCCAGGCGCGCCACGATGATCCCGGGATGATGGATGAGATAGGTCACGCGGACGTTCGATCCAAGAGCGGACGCACTTCGGCATACCGGCGACTTGCTTCGTCGATACCGACGAGCGAGCGTACGACCGCGTCTGCCGGATGTTCGAGGATGTTCATCGGGACATCGTTTTGGACGATTGTGCCGGCGTTCATGACGACGATGCGGTCGGCGATCCGCAGCGCCTCGTCGACATCGTGCGTTACAAAGACGATCGTGGTGCCGAGTTGCTGGTGGATTGCCCGGATTTCGTCTTGGAGGGAAGCACGCACGATGGCGTCGACCGCGCCGAACGGCTCATCCATCAAAAGCAGCCGCGGCTCGGCGGCCAGCGCCCGCGCGACCCCGGCGCGCTGCTGTTCGCCGCCGGAGAGTTCACGCGGCAATCGCGCGCGATACCGCGCGGGATCGAGCCGCACGAGCGCCAGCAGCTCATCGACACGTGCGTCGATTTTCGCGCGATCCCAGCCGAGGAGTTCGGGCACGACGCCGACGTTCGCGGCGATCGTTAAATGGGGGAAGAGTCCGACGGCCTGGATGACGTAGCCGATTCCGCGGCGCAACGTCACGGCATCGAGTGCGCGAACGTCCGTTCCGTCGATCGTAATCGAGCCGGACGTCGGTTCGATCAAACGGTTGATCGTACGCATGAGCGTGCTCTTGCCGCAGCCTGACGGCCCCAAGAAGACGGTGAACTCACCAGGTGCGATGTCGAGGTCGACATCGTGCACGGCGGGAATCGCGGCGCCCGGATACGTGACACCGACACCGCGCAGCGCGAGCGCTGCGCCGCCGTTATGCGAGGGCATGCGCCTTGAGAAAATCACGCGCGACGTCGGCGGCTTCGCGCTTTTGCGAGCCGTCCATCTCGTTGTTGAGGCGGCGCATGACGGTGTCCGTGAGCCACGGCGCAAGCGCGTTGAGTTGCGCTGCGATTGCGGGATGCGCCGTCAGCGTTTGATTGCGCACGACGGGCGCGACTTGATAGGCAGGCCAGAAATGTTTGTCGTCGGCGAAGATCAGCAGGTTGTCGGCTTGGATTGCGCCGTCCGTTCCGAACGCGACGACGACGTCGACGTTGCCGCTGAGAAGCGCTTTGTATTTCAGGCCGATGTCGATCAAGCGCGTTTGCTTGAATTGAAAACCGCCGTAGGCTTTTTGCAAGCCGGGCAGGCCGTCGGGACGTTTAACGAATTCGGGCACGGCGCCGAGGCGCAGTTGCGGCGCCATTCGGGCGACGTCGCTGAGTGTCTTCAGTCCGTATTTTGAAGCGATCGTTTGCGTTGTCGCGAGTGCTTGCGTGTCGTTCATCGGCGCCGGATCGAGCCAGGTGAGGTCGTACTGTTTTGCATACGCGGCTTTGACCGTGCGGTAAATGGCCGCCGCGTCCCCCAGCGGAGCCGCTTTGAGCTGCACGAGCAGTGCGGTACCGGTGTACTCGGGATACAGGTCGATTTCACCGCGCTGTAAGGCTGCCATCGCGATGTCGGTACCACCCAGATTGAGCTTGCGCTCGACGCGCATGCCGTTGTGCTCGAGCACTTGCGCGTACATTTCGCCCAGCAGCAGCTCTTCGGTGAAATTCTTCGAACCGACGGCGATCGAGCCGCTGCCCGAAGCACCGCATCCGGCCGCCACGAGCGCGCCTCCCATGAGGGTCAATGCATCCATTCGGGTCAGTCGCGTCATGAGCAGCCTTTCACGAGAGTTGCACCACGGAAGCCCGGCGTGCGAGTGCGCCGAGTGCGAGGTCGACGATGAGTGCGAGCGCGGCGACGGCGCTTGCGCCGGTCAACAGTTCGGCACTGTCATTGGTGGCCAAACCGTCGACGATATAATCGCCCAGACCGCCACCGCCGATGAACGAAGCGAGCGTCGCCGACGCGATGACCTCGACGGCCGCTGTCCGCACGCCCGTTACGACGATCGGAAAGGCGAGCGGCCATTCGACCCGCCGCCGAATCTCGGTCGTGGTCATTCCCATTGCGCGCGCTGCCTCGATGAGCGCCGGCGACACGCTGCGCAAGCCCGCATCCGTATTGATCGCGATCGGCGGAATCGCAAGGACTACCAGGGCTAAGAGCGCCGGGCGAAACCCCAGACCAAGGTATGGCAAGGCAAGCGTCAACACAGCAAGGCTCGGGATGACGCGCAGTGTTCCGATGACGCCTTGCGCGACCGCTCGCGGCCCCGCCCGGCGCACGAGCACGGCAGCGACCGGCACGCCGATTGCCATCGCAATCAGCAGCGCCGTTCCCGCGAGAACGACGTGTGCGCCGAGGTGCGCCATGAAGTCCCCGTTCATCCGGCGAACCCAGCCATATATGCTTACCGGTTCGGAGGTCGAGCCTCAGCTCCGCCCGCCGCCGTCAGCAGCCGGCCTGGCCCTCGACGATCCTTCACTCTACATCAGCCGCGAGCTAACCTGGCTCGAATTCAACGACCGGGTCCTCGAAGAGGCGCTCGACGAACGCAACCCGCTGCTCGAGCGGCTCAAGTTTGTGGCGATCTTCGGCACGAATCTCGACGAGTATTTCATGATCCGCGTGGCCGGCCTCAAGCAACAGGTCGAAGCGGAAATCCACAAGCGGTCCGACGACGGCAAACTTCCCGAGGAGCAGCTCGCCGGCATTGCCGAGAAGCTCCGTTCGTCGCTCTGCCGCCAGATGAGTTGTCTTGAGGATCAGTTGTTTCCGGCGCTGGAACGGCACGGGATCCGGATTTTCGGCTACGACGAACTCGACGTTCCGACGCGCGCATCGATGCGGCGGTATTTCGACGAGCGCGTATTTCCGGTGCTTACGCCGCTTGCGATCGACAACGGCCATCCGTTTCCGTACATCTCCAATCTCTCGCTGTCACTGGCCGTCGAGCTTGAAGAAGCACGGCATGCCGTTGACGGCAGCGTCTATTTTGCGCGCGTCAAAGTGCCCGGTACGCTGCCGCGCTTTGTGCCGGTCGACGGTGCGGCGCCCGGGCAACGCTGGTTCGTGATGCTCGAAGATTTAATTGCGAACAATTTGGGCGCGCTCTTTCCGGGCATGCGCGTGAAAGCGGCGTACGGTTTTCGCGTCACGCGCGACGCCGACCTCGATCTGCAGGAAGATGAAGCGGACGATTTACTGCGCGCGATCGAGTCCGAACTGCGCAAGCGGCGGTTCGGCGAGCCGGTGCGCTTGGAAATCGAAGCGGGCATGCCGCGCCATTTGCGCGAGCGGCTGCTGTCGGAGATGTCGCTCGACGAAGTCGACTGTTACGAAGTCGACGGCATGATTGCCACCTCGGACTTGTGGACGATCGTCAATATCGACGAGCCCGGCCTGCACGATCCGGCATTCACCCCCGCGATTCCCAAAGGGCTCATCGGGGTGACCGACATCTTTGCCGTGATTCGCGACGGCGACGTAATGCTGCACCATCCGTACGAATCATTCGATCCGGTCGTGCAATTCATCCAGCAAGCCGCAAGCGATCCCGACGTGCTTGCGATCAAGCAAACACTTTATCGCACGAGCGGTAATTCGCCGGTCATCGGCGCGCTGATCGACGCCGCCGAAAACGGCAAACAGGTTGCGGTCTTGATCGAACTCAAAGCGCGTTTCGACGAAGAGAACAACATTCATTGGGCGCGAAACCTCGAGCGTGTCGGAGCACACGTCGTTTATGGACTCGCCGGGTTAAAGACCCATGCCAAGGTGACGCTCGTCGTCCGTAACGAGCCCGAAGGCATTCGCCGTTACATGCATTTCGGTACCGGCAACTATAACGACAAAACGGCCAAGTCGTATACCGATTTGAGTTTGTTTACGTGCCGGGCCGAACTCGGAACCGATGTCACCCAATTATTTAATGCGCTGACCGGTTTCTCGAAGGCCGACAGTTACGAAGAATTGATGGTGGCGCCGGTGGGCCTGCGAACGGGTTTCGAAGGCTTGATCGACCGGGAGACCGAGCATGCAATGGCCGGGCGGCCGTGCGGCATCGTCGCCAAGCTCAACGCGATCACCGACGCCGGGATCGTTTCAGCGCTCTATCGGGCGTCGCGGGCGGGCGTGCCGATCGATTTGATCGTGCGCGGGATGTGCGTGCTGCGACCGGGCATACCGGGCGTGAGCGAAACGATTCGCGTGCGCAGCATCGTCGGCCGTTTCCTCGAGCACTCGCGCATCTTCGTTTTTACCAATGGCGGTGAGCGCGAAGTGTACATCGGCAGTGCCGATTGGATGGGCCGTAATCTCGACCGGCGGGTCGAGGCCGTCGTGCCCGTGCTCGATTCGCGTTTAGGCGACGTGATCTGCAACGATATCCTCGACGTCATGCTCGCGGACAACGTCAAGGCGCGCGTCTTACGGTCCGACGGCACCTACGAACGGCGCGGCGTTATGCCCGGCGAGCAACGCATCGACGCGCAACAAATCCTACTAAAACGCCACGAAACTGTGTAGCGGGAAGCCTCAGTTTATTCCAGGCCGTCGTTGCCTGTGAGCGGGAGCCTTAGATTTACCCCAGGCTGTCGTTGCCGGCGGGTTCATTTACAAATAGTAAACTTCACCCGCCGGCGCCTAAGCCTGGAATAAATCTAAGGCTCCATCAAGGTTTTGTTGTGGTTGTGGCGGGGGCGTGTTTTCTAAGTTTACTATTACGTTCCACTGGGGTTCGGTGACGGGTTGGACGGAGAGGCGTTGGCCGCGCCAGAGGAGCGGCATTCCTTCGAGGGCGGTGACGCCGCGCAATTCTTCGAGTGGGATGAGGCGCGCGAGTTTGCGGATGAAACCAACTTTGACGCACCACCATTTCGGGCGCTCGGCGCGCGAGGTGGGATCGTAGTATTCGCTCTGCGCGTCGAACTGCGTGGGATCGGGGTGAGCGATCTCGATCACCTCACAGATACCGGCAACGCCCGGCGGCTTGGTGCTCGAATGGTAAAAGAATCCGAGGTCGCCGACGTGCATTTCTCGCATGATGTTGCGCGCCCGAAAATTCCGTACGCCCGACCATTCGGTGCGTCCGTCGCGCGCGAGATCGTCGATCCCGTACGCATCAGGCTCGCTCTTGAAGAGCCAGTACCGCATCGCTGCTGATTAGGCGAGTTATCCACAGAAAACTTGCGAAAAGATGAAAAAAAGCCGGACGGTTTAGCAGGCGACCGACTAACGTGGCCTTAATGTTCCCGGCCTATCCTAGTTCCGGCCCGCCCGCGGGACAAAGCGGACCGGGATCAGCGGCGCTCCCACGCGCCGGATATTTACGTTTTACTTCCGTAGGAGGACACGTGTTCAAATTCACACGCGTCCTGAGCCTGTTTACCGCTCTTGCACTCGTCGGTGGACCTCTTGTGATGGCACCGGCATACGCGCAAAGCGCTTCAGCTCAGGGCACGACGACCGTTATGGGCGTCGCAACCGACTCCGCCGGCACGCCGCTCTCGGGCGTCACAATCCGGCTGCGCGGACCTGCATCCTATACGACCACGACGGCCGAGAACGGCCAATATTCAATCAGCAACGTCAAACCCGGTCTCTACTCGCTGACCGCAGCCAAAGGCGGCTACGGCGAGGCAAGCGAGCAAGATTATCCGATCGTTGCAGGCACGACCGCAGCGATCAATGTCCGTCTCACCGCGTCGACCTTGTCATCGGTCGTTCGCGAAATCGGCCGCGTTTCAACGTCGGCCTCGCGTAGTCAATTCAACCCGACGCCGGCATCCGTGCAGGTTGTCACGGGCCAGACGATCCTCGATCAGGGTAACGCCCAAGTCCAGCGCGTGCTCGATCAGACGCCGGGTATCGTTATCGACCATCCCGGTACGAGCGCAGTGGACGCGGCGGCCGGCGCGATCACCTTCCCGAGTATCCGCGGCGGTCTCGGCTTCGAGACGGCTTCGCTGATCGACGGACATGCGCTTGCGGTCGGAAGCTTCGGCGACTACGTTACAACATTTCTCAATGCGAACGTGCTGCAGTCCGTTGAATTGATCAAAGGCCCCGGCGCATTATCGCCCGAGGTGAACTACGCAATCGGCGGCACGGTCAATTTCCGCACGCTCGATCCGGCGGCCAAACCGGGCGGGTCATTTTCGATCGGCCAAGACCAATTTGGCGGTTCGAGTTCGAATTTTCTGTATACCGGCACGACGTCGAACAAGCGCTTCGGCTGGGTGCTGGATTATGGCATCGACGGCACTCCCGGCGCGCTCGTCAATTCGCCCGGCACGATCAACATTCCAACGGGTTTCCGGCTCAACTGCCCGGTCGGCGCCGTTGTAGCAACCTGCCAGCAGCAAAACGGGTTCACGACGAACCCGATCTCGACGACCACGGCGCCCGGCTCGGGTATCCAAAATAACCCGAATTTCCAGACGTCGACGCTCGAGGCATGCTGCTTCCCGGTCAATCAGAACTACAACGCGAAAACCGAACTCGTCAAGTTCAAATATAACCTGTCGGGTACGACAACCGCGACCGCGAGCTATCTCGGCTCGCAAACCTATACCGATCAAAACGGCAACCACGTGAGCGCCTACAACCAGACGTTCATTCCGGGTGCCGGCTATACCGGTGCGATCCCCGCGGGACAGGTCTTCACCTATCAGAATATTTTCTTCCCGTCCAACGAGTACGAAATCAACAACGAGCCGATGTTCCAGGCCGAGGTTCGCTCGTCCATCAAGAACGACACGGTGCTCGCGCGTTTCTATACGGCATCGATCAATCGGCTTCAGTACAATACATTGGGTTCGCCCTCCCAGACCGACTATGAGAATATCGGGCTGTACGGAACGGTGAGTTTGTGCCCCGTGGCCAATCCGGTTCTCGTTTCGTCGGGTAAATGCTCGACCGGCGTGACGGGTGCACCCACGGTTGCGCCCGTGAATACCGTCTTCAACGGTCAGAACGTGGCGATCGCCGAAGCCGGTGCCTCCGCTTTCTTCCGTTCGATGGAAGAAGACAAATTGCACGGCGGTTCGTTCGAATACGACCACTTCATGGGCAACAACGGCAACGTCGTATCGTTCTCGGCCGATCAAACCAAGGCGAGCACGTACGACTACGACTACAGCGGTAGCGGCAATGCGCCGACGATCGCTGCCGGTTCGAGTATCATCTACACGACGTACTTGCTACGCGGTATCTTCAATGTGACGCCGAAATTGCAAGCGACGCTGTCGAACTATGTCGATACGTATAACCAGCATTACACCTCGAATGGGGGCGTTTCGTTCCAGAACGCGACGTACGGCCGTTACGACGGCCGCCTGGCCTTTGCGTACCGCGAAAATCTCAACACGTCGTTCCGGTTCTCGGCGGGTTCCGCAATCGCGCCGCCGTACTTGTTCCTGCTCGATAAGACGCAGAGCCAGCCGCTCGTGGCTGCCGGCGGCGCGACCGCGTCGGAAACGCTGGCGAGCGGTAACCTTCGTCCGGAAACGTCAATGGGCTACGATCTCGGTGCAGACTTCCGCGTCGGCAGCGACCGGCTAACGACGATCACCACAGACGTCTACACGACCAACCTGTTTAACCAGTTCTACAGCACGACCAGTGGTGGTGCGCCGGCGCCGGCATGCTTGAGCGGCAACTCGCTCACGAACGCGACGACGTGTACGAACAATACGACCGGCGTAACGAGTACTCCGACCGTTGTCCCCTTGTATTTCACGGCACAAGGGAATATCGCCAACGCACGTTATCAAGGCATCGAGTTTAAAATATCGCGCGACCCGGTCGTCGGCTTCGGCTACACCGGATCGATGTCGTTGATTCGCGCTTATGCCTACGATCTCAACGCATGCTTCTACGGTGCTATCGTCAACGGCGTGTTCAACTGCAACGCGTTCTCGGCGAATACCGCCGTTCCCAACGGGCAGAATTACTACACCAGCGGCACCAGTGGTACGGGCTCCTTTACCGCCGTCAGCAATATCTCGGAGCCGTATTCGACCGCGTACGCCGAAGTTCGGTATCGTACGCCTCGCGGCGGCTTGCTTTCGTTCGGCGAGCAATACTACGGACCGAACAACTCGTTCAACGTTCCGGCGTTCGTGATCTCGAACTTGAACTTCCGGTTCCCGATTGCCGACGGAAAGTCGACGCTCCAATTCTCGATCGATAATCTGTTCAACAACCTGGGCAACGCCTACATCACGAATTTCGGCGGCGTGCCGGATCCGCTGGTGAACGGAAAAGTCGGGTTGACGAACGCGAACTCGATCGGTCCGCGTAACGCGCGGATCATCTTCACCAAGAAGTTCGGCTTCTAGCTCGGGCTCGACCGAAAAAAAGAGCGTCGGCTTCGGCCGGCGCTCTTTTCCATTTTCACCAAGCCCGTCCGGATCAGTGCAGCTTGATCGCCGGCGCGACGCCGCTGCCGGAGAACGCTTCCTCGAGAACGGTCGTCAGTTCGCCGTTTTCCGCCATCGGCGCGAGGATGTCGGTGTCGCCGTAAAACTTGCCGTTGATGAACACCTTGGGCAACGTCGGCCAGTCGGTCATTTGCGCGAGTGCTTCGCGCTTGGGCATATTCTCGAGCACGTCGACGACCTCGAACGGATAGCCGAAATGGTTAAAAAATTGAATCGTTTCGTGCGTGAAGCCGCAACGCGGGGCGTCTTTTGTGCCCTTGCCGTACACGAGGATCTTGTTATCGGCGACTTCTTTTTCGATTTGTTCGCGAAGAGCGTTCGGGTCGGACATTTAGGTCTCCAGGAGTTCGGTGCGAATGGCAAGGGCGTGAATGCGGCCGTCGGCGCGGGCCTGCGCCAAAGCTTTTTCAACGGCGCGGTGCCGGTCCATGAGCGACATGTGTGCAAACGCGCTCGACTTCACCAACACATCAAAATGGTCCATGGTGCCGGTGCGGTCCCAAATGTCCACCTGCGCATCCGGCAGCGCGGCGCGGATGAGCGCCGTCATGGAAGCGTTGTCGATCATCTTAGGGCGTCAGCTTCTTGGGATCGCGCCGGCTCGACTCGAGCAGCGCTCGCAGCTCGCGGATCGACTCGGGCAGGTTCGGCGCACCCTGGCTTAAGACGCGCATCGCCCCGGCTGCGATGACGATACTCGCGGCACCAAGCAGAATTGCCGGGACGCCCTGCACGCGCAGCGGGCCGATCCGCACCTTCGAGACGCGTAGGCTGCGCGCGAGATCGAGATCGAAAAGTGGGAATTCCATAGGGGCGGGTGCGCCGGGGTGGAGAGGGAATCCTCGGCCATGACGATGGCGACGGACGCTTTTAAGTGGGATGTTCCGGAAAAATTTAATTTCGCGCGCGACGTGATCGACCGCCTGGCGCTCGAGGACCGGCGCGGCCTGACGTTTGTCGATGCAGCAGGCAAGCAGCGGGATTTTCGCTTCGCGCAGATCGCCGAGCAGTCGCAAAAATGGGCCGCTGCGCTGCGCGATTCGGGCGTACGCAAAGGCGATCGCGTCATCGTCGTACTGCCGAAAGTTCCGCAATGGTTGTTTGCGATGTTAGGGCTCTTGCGGCTTGGCGCGGTCGCGATTCCCGGTGCCGAACAGTTGCGCGCGAAAGATTTGTTGTTTCGCGCCAATCATAGCGGGGCAACGACGATTATTGCTCCGATCGCGAACGCAGCCGAGGTCGACCTCATTCGCGCCGATGCGCCGGAACTGCGACGCTTTCTGGTTGTGGACGGCCAGCACGCGGGTTGGACGGCGATCGAACCGCTGGTTGACGCTGCAACACCGTTTGCCGGTGAGGCCACGCGCCATGACGATATGGCCTATATCGTATATACCAGCGGGACGACCAAAGATCCAAAGGGCGTCGTGCACAACGTCGCCTACACGTACGCGAAGCGCATGCAGGCCGAGTTTTGGTTTGACTGCCGGCCCGACGATCTCGTCTGGTGCACGGCGGGCACCGGCTGGGCGAAGTCGCTCTGGAACGTACTGCTCGGTCCATGGTCGCGCGGTTCGTGTATCGTGCTGCACGAAGGTGCATTCGCCCCCGAGAATCGCATGGATATGATTCGCGATCTCGGCGTGACCGTATTATGTCAAGCACCGACCGAATACCGGCTCGAAGCGAAATTGCCGGATTTGGGCAGGCGTTGGAAATTACCGAAGCTGCGTCACTGCGTTTCGGCCGGTGAACCGCTCAATCCTGAAGTGCTCGTGTTGTGGCGTGACGCATTCGGCTTGACGATCCTCGACGGCTACGGTCAAACCGAAAACTCGTTGCTCGTTGCAAACCGGCCCGGGATGGAAGTCCGCCCCGGTTCGATGGGAATACCGACGCCCGGCCACGATGTTGCCGTCGTCGATGAAGCCGGCAATATATGCCAAGCGGGTGACGTCGGCGACATCGGCTTACGCGGTTCGCCGCCGACGCTGTTTGCCGGCTATTATAAGAACGACGCTGAGACGAGCGCATCACGGCGCGGCGAGTGGTACCTCACGGGCGATCGCGCGCAAACCGATGACGACGGCTATTTCTGGTTCGTCGGCCGCTCCGACGACGTTATCTCGTCGGGCGCATATCGCATCGGCCCGTTCGAGGTCGAAAGTGCACTACTCGAACATCCGGCCGTCGCCGAATCGGCCGTCGTCGGCTCGCCCGATGCCGACCGCGGTAACATCGTGAAAGCGTTCGTCGTTTTGCGTCCCGGGAACGAGCCGAGCGACGCGCTCGTGAAGGAACTGCAAGATCACTGCAAGCGCGTGACTGCACCGTATAAATACCCGCGCGAAATCGAGTTCGTCCCCGAGCTTCCCAAAACACGTTCGGGCAAAATCCGCCGCGTCGAACTGCGCCAGGCCGAACTACGGAAAAAAGGCGCAACCGCCGCCAGCGGCTTCGTCTAACGCGAAACATTGCGACCGTTGCGCTCGTACCTTCGCCATGAGGCGAAAGCGAATACGTGCCGGATGCCCGGCCTTATTATTGACCGCGATGGTGTTCTCTGCGGCGACCCCGTTAGGGGCCCAAACGGCGCCGAATGCAGAGCAGATATATCTCAAGGCGATCGAGGCGATGCGTGCGTTGCCGCAACCGGCGTCGATTGCGTACACCATCGATGCCACGGGATCACTGCATCCTACGTGCGAAGCAACAAAAAACAATGACGGCGACATCGATCTCGATGTCGGGCGTACGACCCAGAGCAAATTTGCCGTTGTCTATTATCCCGGCGGTGAAGCAGCGCGAACCGAAGACCTTGGCACGCATGCCGTCTGCAAGGGCTTCGGCCTTTTTTCACCGGTCCCGGATTTACGTCCGGATTACGATAAGCGTCAAGCCGCAAAACACGACGCGAAGAAAGCAGATAAGGCCAATAAGACTGATAAAGATGATGACGAGGATTGGCTGCCGGGAGACGACGGTCTTCGATATGCCGTGCAAGATGTTCGGCCGGATTACTCGATCGCCGTAGCGTACGCACCCGCGATCGACGGCCATAACGTTTACCGGCTGGTTTTTAGTCCCCGCATGCGGAACAGAGCGCGCGAATACCCGCTGCGCGAGATGCTGGTTGACACCGAAACATCACGCGTGCGCGAAATCAAGTACGATTCAACGTTCGGAAATTTTATGGGTGATTTTCATCTCGTCGGCGACCTCAAGCTTGGCGCGGCCGGAGCTTATTGGGTCGTGACAGACTTCGGATTTTCCGGTACGGGCCGCGTGATGCTCGTTCAGAAAACGTTTGCGCTTACGGAGCACGCACACGACTTTGTTTTCCTTGAGCGTAAGCAAGGGTCGTCCGCGAAAGGGCTTTAGGCACCGTAACAGTAGCGGCCCCGGCTCATCTGCCGGGGCCGTTCTCGTTCTTAGGCCGTCTCCAAGGCTTGGCGTAAATCGGCGATAATATCCCGGACGTCTTCGATGCCGACCGACAGGCGGATCGTGTCGTCGCTTACGCCGCTGGTGATCTGCTCTTCGATCGTCAACTGTTGATGCGTGGTCGAGGCAGGGTGAATCACGAGCGACTTCGCATCGCCGACATTGGCGAGCAGGCTGAAGAGTTTGAGGCGGTCGATAAACGCGCGTGCAGCCGTGGCGTCACCTTTGATCCCGAACGTGAGAATCGCGCCGGCGCCGTCGGGCAAGTATTTGCGTGCCCGCGCACGCGAAGGATCACCTTCGAGCCCAGGGTAGGAAACCCACACGACCTTGGGATGCTTGTGAAGGAACTCCGCGACTTTTTGCGCGTTCGACGAGTGTCGTTCGATGCGTAATCCGAGGGTCTCGAGCCCTTGCATCAAGAGCCACGCGTTGAACGGCGAGAGCGCGGCGCCGATATCGCGCAGCAGTTGTACGCGCGCCTTGATGATGAAGGCCAGATTGCCGAACGACTCGACGTAGCGAACGCCGTGATACGACGGATCGGCTTCGGTGAATTCGGGAAAGCGGCCCGAGCCGACCCAGTCGAAGGTACCGCCGTCGACGATGATGCCGCCGATCGTCGTGCCGTGGCCGCCGATGAATTTCGTCGCCGAATGTGTCACGATGTCGGCGCCCCATTCGAGCGGTCGCAGCAGGTACGGCGTCGCGAGCGTGTTGTCGACAATGAGGGGAACGCCGCTGTCGTGCGCGACTTTTGCGACGGCCTCGACGTCGAGCACATCGATCTTCGGGTTGCCGATCGATTCAGCAAAAATCGCCTTCGTATTTGGACGAATCGCGCGCCGGTAGTTCTCGATGTCGGCGCCGTCGACGAGCGTCACTTCGATGCCGAAGCGCGGCAGCGTATGCGTGAATGCGTTGTAGGTCCCGCCATAGAGCGAAGCCGAGCTTACGATGTGATCGCCCGCGCGGGCGAGATTGAGGATCGCGTAGACGTTTGCCGCTTGGCCGCTGGCGACGGCAAGCGCCGCTACGCCGCGCTCGAGTTGCGCGATGCGCTGCTCGAGGACGTCGCTCGTGGGGTTCATGATGCGTGTGTAGATATTGCCGAACTGTTCGAGTGCGAACAGGCGCGCGGCGTGATCGGTATCGTCGAATGTGTATGATGTGGTCTGGTAAATTGGGACCGCACGCGCTTTTGTTGCGGGGTCACCGCTAAAGCCGCCGTGAATGGCGATCGTATCGAATCCGGCCGTGCCGGTATTTTCCAAGGTACTGCTCATCGAGTGTCCTTTCTCGATAGTGAGTGCTGCAAGTAATGAAAACGGCCCCCGCCGCTTGGCGAGGGCCGTGTATTCGATCGAGCCGCGCGAGCGCAACGACCGGCTACACCGTCCCTCGCAAGAGACAGCACATGGTCATCGTGGTGGTCATGCGACCCGCCAAACGGTTCATGGGGGCCACCGTACCATCGCGCGCGGGCCCACGTCAAGGGTTGTGTGTCAATTTCGGGTACGGTAGCTCCATGGACGAGCGGGAGCCTCCCGAAGAGACCGTGGCGACGCCACGTATCGTGGCACCGTATGACGTTGCTGCGCCGGTTCCGGCGCGCGTGGCTGTGCCCGTCGAAACGGCGCCGGTATTGGTAGCTGCGCCGCCCGCCGCGCCGCTCTATGTTTTTGGCAACCCGTTCGGGTATGTGCTGCGGCGGTTCTTCGCTTTTGCACTCGATCTGGTGCTCGTCACCGCGGTTTCCACGACGTTGCTGTACGGTTTGATCGCAATCAACCCGTTTACCGGATTGCCCAACAATAGCGAAGGCGGATTCGACGCGACGTTTGGACTGGGCCTCGCGATCGCACTGTTCTATCTGTGGGTGTTCGAGGCGATCTTTGGAACCACGCTCGGTAAGCTCGCGTTTTCGCTCCACGTCTACGCGCGCAAAAGCCGCATCATCGGTTTGGGTCGCGCATTCGTACGCAATTTGTTGCGACCGCTCGACGCGCTCGTGATCGGATGGATACTGGCGCTGGCGCCGGGCCATCGCCGGATCGGGGATTTGCTCGGCGGGACGGTCGTCGCGCGCAGCCCGCTGCGCGGATTTTCGCCGCTCCTTGGTTGGATCGGCATCATCGTTCTCGCCGGTTTACCGTTCCTTATTGCCGGTGGACCCACCACCGTTTTCGCCGTCGGCGCGGCGCTCATTGAGTTTATTCCACGCCTTGTCGTGCATGCGTTCGATTTTGTAACGCAACTCTTCGGCGGTGCAGCGCACCCGGTACTACCGTCTACGGGGACGGGGTGAACGGCGGCGGTTCGCCGTAGAGCCCGCAGATGAAAGCCGTACGCCTCAATGAAACCGGCGGTCCGCAAAATCTGCGTATCGAAACAATTCCCGATCCCGTGCCGGGTGAGGGCGAGACCCTCGTAAAGATCACGCGCGCCGCGTTCAACCGTCGCGATGTGTTCATCACGCAAGGGCTGTACCCGGGAATTGAATTGCCGCGAACGCTCGGTTCAGACGGAACGGGCATCGTGGCGGCACTCGGTCCGGGCGCCGAAGGCCCCGCGGTCGGAACGGCGGTCATCATCGATCCAATGATCGGCTGGGGACCCGACCCGCGTCTTTGGGATACGAAGAATTCGAGCATTCTCGGTATGCCGCGCGATGGTACGTTTGCCGAATACGTGACCGTGCCCGCGCAAAACGTGCTCAAGAAACCCGGCCATCTCTCCGATGACGAAGCGGCGGCGCTACCGCTGGCGGGATTGACCGCGTATCGCGCCCTTATCACGCGCGGCGGCATTACCAAAGACGACGTGGTGCTTATCACCGGCGTCGGTGGCGGTGTGCAAACGTTCGTACTGCTTTTTGCAAAATACATCGGAGCGAAAACGATCGTCACGTCGTCGAGCGATGCGAAGCTCGAACGCGCCAAGGCGATGGGTGCCGACGTTGCGATTAACTATGCGACGGCGGAATCATGGTCGAAAGAAGCCCGAGCCGCGGCCGGCGGCGGGGGCCCGTCGCTGATCGTTGATTCGGCCGGCGGCGATACGTTCGCTGCATGTTTGGATATTGCGCGGCCGGGCGCACGCGTCGTTACGTACGGCGGGAGCACGCCAAAATCAAGCGTGCGCATGTTCTCGCTTTTCTGGAAGCATCTTGACATTCTCGGAACGTCGATGGGTTCGCCGCAGGATTTTGCCGGCATGCTTGCACTCGTTGAACAAGGCAAACTCAAACCGGCAGTCGACGACGTAACACCGATGAATGACGTGGTTGCCGCAGCCGAACGCATGAACTCGGGGCAGCAATTCGGCAAGATCGTGCTGGCGATCGCATGATGGGTCGTTTACGCGAAGCGCTGCAAAATGACGGTGTGGCGACGGGCATCGGATTTCCGTTCGCCTCGCCGGTGCTCATCGAGATGGCCGGCCGCATCGGATTTGCCTGGTGTTTGCTCGATGGCGAGCACGGTGCGATCGGCGTCCACGAACTCGAGCCGGCGGCGATGGCGGCCGATCTTAGCGGCATCTCTGCGATGGTTCGTCCGTCGGCGAATCGTCCGGACCTCATCTTGCACGCGCTCGACCGCGGCGCCGCAGGCGTGCAAGTGCCTCACATCTCGACGGCCGCCGCGGCCGAACAGGTCGTGCGCGCGGCGAAATACGAACCGCGCGGCGAGCGCGGCCTTGCCGGCAGCATGCGCTCGGGCGGCTACGGCATCGACTTCAACGTCGCCGAGTACGTCACGCGCGCCAATCGTGAAACCGTCGTATGCGTGCAGATCGAAGATGATGAGGGGCTGAAGAACGCGGGCGCGATCGCTGCGGTCGACGGCGTCGACATCGTGTTCCTGGGGCCGATGGACCTCTCGCAAGCACTCGGGCATCCGGGCGATTTTTCCCGGCCGGATTTCCGCGCGAAAGTCGAACGAGCATTCGCCGATGTGCGCGGCGCGGGCAAAGTCGCGGGAACGTCGGGGAGCGTGGCATGGGTTGAATATGCAATCAGTGTCGGAGCGCGCTACGTTTATACCAACGTCAACAATCTACTCGTTTCCGCCGGCCGCGAATTTATCGGAAAGGCGACGGGGCAAATGCGTTGATCCGAGTCGACTCGGATCTGCTGCACGCATTTATCCGCGACGCCCTGTTTTCGCGTGGCGTCGCGGCAGCCGACGCGACGGTCGTCGCCGACATTCTGCTCGCGGCGGATAGCCGCGGCGTTGAGTCGCACGGCTCGGCGCGTCTGCAGCCGCATTATCTGAGCCGAATTGCGCGTGGCGTACTCGAAGTACAGCCGCAAATCGCCGTCGACCGGGAGACGCCGACGACGATGCGCATTGACGCCGGGAACGGTTTGGGTCACCCGGTTGCTAAACGCGCGATGCAGCACGCGATCGACAAGGCGCGCGCCGCAAATATCGGCATCGCCGCCGTTCACAACTCGAACCACTTTGGTATTGCGGGCTATTACGCAATGATGGCCCTCGAACACGACATGATCGGCATCGCCTCGACCAATGCGTCGCGCTGTGTCGCACCGACGTTCGGCCGCGATCTCATGCTCGGAACGAACCCGCTCGCGTTCGCGATTCCAGCCGCGCAAGAAGAGCCGTACGTCTTTGATTTTGCCACGAGTACGGTCGCGCGCGGAAAGCTCGAGATCGCGATACGCAAAGGCGTGCCGTTGCCGCTCGGCTGGGCGATCGATCCGGCCGGCGCACCGACAACCGATCCACCGACGGGTCTAGCGGGTGCCTTGTTGCCGCTCGGCGGTTCGGGAATAGAGGGCGGCGGACACAAGGGTTTCGGACTCGGCCTGCTTGTCGACATCTTGTGCGGCGTGCTCGGCGGCGGCCCGTTCGGCGCGAATCTGCCCACGTCGACCGGCTCCCAGGAAGAAGGCGCCGTATCGCACTGGTTCATGGCGATAAACGTCGGTGCAATGCGCGATGTCGATGCATTCAAGCGCGATGTCGATCGCGAGCTGCGCGAGTTTAAATCGTCCACACCGGCACCAGGTCGCGACCGCATCTACGTTGCGGGCGAGCTAGAGTTTGCGAACGTTCGCGACGCAAAACGCAATGGAGTAGCACTGCGCGAAAGTGTGTTCGAAGAGTTGGGATCGATCGCAAGCGAGCTTGGTCTGGCGGCCCCGGCCGCGCTCGCCGTCAACTAACCCGGAAAAAGCGAATAAGCGGCTCCGGTTTATCGCTAAAGCCGAGTTCAGCGCGCACGACGGCGAGATCCATCGTGCGCGCAAGTGCGCCGAGATCGGGGTTGAGCAAATGTGCTTCTTCGTCGGTCGGCGCACGCGACAAACGTTCGGCGCCGATCCGCCCTTCGCGCTGCAGCGCGATGAGGTAGGCGAGTACTTGGCGTGCGGCCGCCGGCCACAGGTCTTCGTTGACGTCGGCGTATATGTCGGCGACGATTTCGGGGATCGTCGCTGGCTCGGCTTCGAGGACATCGAGTATTTGTTTCTCGCGCTCGCGCCGGTGTTCGATGTACTCCTCGATCTTTGCGCGTGGCTTGCGAACCGTGGGGCCGTGCCCGCCGTAAATCGTTTCGGCATGGCCGTAGTCGCGCCACAGCCGTTCAAGAGTGGCCTGATAGGCACGCATATCGCCCGACGGCGGCGCGATCACCACCGTGCCCGTGCCGATAATAACGTCACCCGTAAAGAGCGCGAGTTCGCTCTCCATCCAGAAAACAAGATGATCGGGGGCATGGCCGGGTGCATGGAGCACCGTGATCGTCGTATCTTCGAATGTCAGGTGGGCGTTATCTTCGAGCGCGCGGTCGTGTGCGAATTTTGCGGCCGGGTGCGCGAAAACCGGTGCGCCGGTTTCGCGTCGCAGCGCCAGGGCGCCGGGGAAATGGTCGGGGTGACCGTGCGTGACAAGAATCGCCGCATAGCGCGCGTTCTGGTCTTCGGCAGCCGAGACGAACGACGCGATGTGCTCCGGATCATCGGTGCCCGGATCGATGGCGACAAGCGCCCCGGGGCCGACGTTGATGACATAGCCGTTCGTCCCGTCGAGCGTCATCGGCGACGGGTTCGGGGCGCGTAGCCGGGTTACCACGAGCCCTCCACGCCGGCCGGTAGCGCGAAACGGCGTTCTTCACTCACGTCCGGCATCACGGGGACGATCGATTTGGTTTGCGCGAAGCGAATGAGCGCATCGACCGACGGATACGCTGCCAGCCGCTCGAGATGTTTGATCGTCGGAAAAATAAGCGCGAACTCTCCTGCAGCGAATTGCGTCAATGCGTCTGACGGCGAAATCCAGCGGCCGTCTTCGGTTTCGAATGCGTCGGCTTCGGCAAATTGTTCGGCCGGCGCGCGCGCGACAAAGAAGCGTGCATCATAACGCTTCGATTCGATAGCCGGCGTAATCCAGCGCGAAAAGTACGTAAACGCATCGGCATCGATCGATGTGTCGAATGACGCGAGCACGGCTTCGAACGTTAGCGTGCCGCGCGACATCGCTGTACGTGCCGCTTGCAACGCGGCGTGCTCGATCGGGGATGTCGCAAACAAAAGGCCCGCTTCCTCGAACGTCTCACGTGCCGCCGCATACACGTACGCCGGTTCGAGCGGTGCGGTGTCGCCTTGTACGCGTTCCAGCGCTGCGGGCGAGCGGTCGGCTTCATCGACGCGTCCGCCCGGAAACACGTATACGTCGGGCATAAACGAACTGCGTGCGCTGCGCCGCAACATAAACACTTCGATCTCGGGTCCTGCGTCACGTGCGACGATGACCGTCGAGGCAGGCAACGGCTCGACCATAACGCGCGCGTTTCGACGGAACTCCGCCCGAGGCCGTCCCGTTGCTTTCATACCATGTACATCCGTTTTGCCGCCACATCAGTCTTGATGCTCGGCGTCGCCACCGCCGCCCTTGCCCACGGCTCGGAGCAAGCCGCCGCTCCGCAGCCGACACCTTCGCCGATTGTCGTGCCGACATTGCCGCCGGCGGGAAATCCGCAGACTAATCAGATCATCCGGGCGGCAACGGGGATCGTCACCGACATTCTCAGCCGCGAGCGGGAACGTCTGGCGAACTCGTCTCACGGCCAGGTGTCCTACTTTAAGCGTTTCGACATGCAGGTTCAAACGGGGCCGAATCGATACCGGACGATCCATTTGCATCAGGGCACGGTCATCAATCCGCGAGGCGCGACGCCCGGCCCCGGCGCGATCGTCGACGTGTCCGGTCAGAGCCAGAGCGACGGTTCGCTCAACGCCGACTACATCACGATCGCCCAGTAGCGCGGCCTGGGGCCGCTTTGCAGGCGGCCCCAAGCGGACCGGCGCACGCACGAAATGTGATGATGGCACGAAGTGCAGCAGTGATGGCTTTCGCGCTCCTGCTGACCGGTTTGTGGCCTGGAGCCGCGCAGGCAAAGCCGAAAAATCCGGCCGCCGCCACGGGCGTCTATTTGGGCCGGCCGGATCTCGCGCTGATGCGCTCGCTCGTCGAGGCGGGCGGCGGAGCAGCCGATTACCACACAACGACCCTACTGGACGTTCTCGCCGGCAGTAAGACGGACGCTGAACTGGTTTCGCTCACCAAAAAATTTGGTGCAGCCGGCGTCAAGACATTCGTTGTTACGTTCGATTTCATTGTCACGGATTCACTCGAGCAACTCGCCCACGCCGAACTGAAGCTAACGGCCGATCCCGATCCCGATCCTAAAGACGGCGACGCTCTTCTCGACGCGCTCAATGAAGCAGGAACCGATCGCGACGACACGTTCACCGTCGCATATCTACTCGATCACGTGGTGTCGCATCCGGTGCGCGTTGCCGTCGTGCGTGATACCGCCTCGAAGTACGGGGCGGCTTCCATTCGGATCTGCGATGACGTGCTGTCGCAGTTGATGGACGACCTCGATTCGGACGATAAAACCTGAGCGTGACGTTGCGGAAAAAGAAAGAGCCACGCCTTACCGGGCGTGGCTCTTTTTACTTCTTTTTTGCGTCGTAATCCGCGCTATGCGTTTACGACGTATCGTCCTTCGGTGGATCTTGCGGGCTCACGTTGTGGCCGCCCTCCTTATACCTGTTGAACGTTCATGCGCTGGAAGTAAGTGAATCTTTTTTTTTGCATTCACCGTAACGGTGCGCAGTTATCCGTTGCGGTGGTTATACCCAGGTGGATCTTGCGGGGTCAATCCGCCCTCCTCTTGGGGTCTCTGTCGAAAAGTTACCTCGAGGTTCACGTATCGTACACCCGCGCACGCACGAATTCAATAGCTGAAAATCGCACTTAGGCGATGGTACGAATGTGCGGCGATACCTCGGTTGCTTATCAAGTGCGTACCATTTTGCGAAGCTACTCAGCGTGTTACCAGAGTGTGCAATGCAAGACACCAGATCAGCCAATTCGCAGTGTGACCCGTCCAACAAAACGGGCACGCGCGCCGCGTAACAAAGAGCAAACTGTATGCAAGGTAGAGCGAGAACAGCGCGGCGAGCGACGCACCGCCGAGCGTCGCGAGGCGCGCCGCCGGCAGCCACAGGCCGGCTAGCGTACCGAGCGCGACGAGGGGATAGTAGATCAGGCCGAAGGCCGCGTTCGGGACCCCGCCGATTGTCCGGGCCGCCGGCGTGTGGACCACGCTTGGCTCGCTAAGCTGCCCCTGTGCCGCCTGTCGCGCCTTGCGGAACATGAAGGCAGAGGCGTACACGCCGATGCCGCTAAGAAGCCAGGTAGTGACCGCATCCCCCAAGATGTTCCTCCGCCGCCTCGAGGCGGTCGTGATTTTTCTGCTCTCCTTCGCGCTGGCGGCGTTCGTCGTTGCCAAGAAGACCGAAGTCGAACACTATTTGTCGTCGCTTGGGCCGTTTGCGATGCCGCTGGCGATCCTGATCCTCGCGATCGTCGCGTCCGCACCGTTTTCCGTCACCGATGCGCTGGCGATTATGAACGGCGTGATCTTCGGTCCCGTTTGGGGCTCGGTCGTCAACGCCCTGGGCATCGTGCTGGCCGCGGTGATCGGCTACCTCGTTGCGCTGCGCACCTCGAAGCTGCTCGACATCGAAAGGCAGGTTAACCGGCTACCGGGCTGGGCCCGTCACTTTAAAATTGGTTCGCCGATGTTTTTGATCGCCGTGCGGATTATTCCGGGCTTGGGCGGCACGATCGCTACGCAGACTGCAGCGGCGCTACGCGTGCCGATCTTCCGGCAAATTTACACAATGTCGGCGATTGCGATTCCGATTTGCACGGCGCTTGCCGTTGGAGGTGATTTGATTTCCAACTACGTCGACGCGCATTTTTTCGAGCCGGCGCAAGCGTACGCAACCAAACATCACTTCCACGTGCGCATACCACGGCATCACCATCCGGCGTCGCCCGAGCCGCGCGCGAGCGAGGTGCCCCGTTGAGTGAAGTCGAGCTGGTCGACACGCCGCAAGCACTGGGCGAACTCGTCGAGCGCGTGAGACGCGCACCACGCATCGGGATCGACACCGAATTTCACAACGAACGTTCGTACACGGCGCATTTGATGGTCGTGCAGCTCGCGTTCGACGACGGTGTGGCGATCGTCGATCCGATTGCTCTGCCCGATCTCCGTCCGCTCATCAATGCCCTGTCGGAAGCCGAAATCGTGGGCCACGCGTTGTCATCTGATTTGCGCATTCTGGCCGAAGACTACGGCGAGTTGCCGCGCGCCGCATTCGACACGCAAGTAGCGGCGGCGTTTTGCGGCTACGGCCTGACGATTTCGCTGCTCGATCTCGTGCGCGATTTGGCGAAGGTGACGCTGCGCAAATCGCAGACTGTCAGCGACTGGAGCACCCGACCGCTCACGCCTAAGCAAATCGACTACCTTGTTGATGATGTCCGTTATCTGTTTCCACTCGCCGATGCGCTGGAGGCGAAACTGCGCGAGCGCGGGCGTGATACGTGGGCGCTCGAAGAGATGCGATCGCTTGTAACGCTGAAAGCCTACCGGCCCGATCCACGCCGCCTGTACCTGCGCATTTCGGGTAACGCGCGTATGAACCGGCGCGAACTCGGAATTCTCAACGAACTTGCCGTCCTGCGCGACCGACTTGCGCGCGAGCGCAACATTCCGCTCAAATACGTGATGCCCGACGACGTCATCGCGGGGTTGGTTTCACTGCGGCCGAAATCGGTCGACGAGCTGAGCCAGTTGCGCCGGCTCGATGCCGGGATCAAAAAACACTACGGTGGTCCGATCGTCGAAGCGATTGCGCGCGGCGAAGCGATTGACGAAGACGCCCTGCCGGAGCGCGCGCCGCGGCCCCTGGGCGCGCAGCGCGAGGCGCTCGTGACTACGATGGCCGTGCTCGTGAACGCGGTCGCCGCCGAAAACGACTTACCGACGACATTGCTGTTGCCGCGCGCGGCGCTCGAGCGCATTGCGCGCGATACGCCGGCGTCGGTCGACGATCTCGAGGAACTGCTGGCGCTTGCGCCCTGGCGGCGCCACCTCATCGTTGAACCGCTCTGGGAGTTGCTCTCGGGCGAACGCGCGATTCGGGTCGAGGGCTACATGTCGGGTCAGCCGCGAACGACGTTTCGGCGCGAGGACAGCGCGACGAGCGTCTAGCCGAGCGGCGCCCCGGGGCCGGGACCCGGTACCCGTTCGGCGAAGGCCGCCGGGCTATGACCAACGCTCATCCCAACAGTTTCGGCGCTCGCGATACACTGCGTGCCGGCGGCCGCGAGTACACGTATTTCCGACTCGACGCGCTCAAGGCGGCGGGCTATGATATCGACACGCTGCCGTATTCAATGAAGATTCTGCTCGAGAACTTGGTGCGGTTTGAGGACGGACGTTCGGTCAAGAAATCCGACATCGAAGCGGTCGCGGGCTGGAAGCCGGGGTCGCCTTCGGATAGCGAGATCGCGTACCGGCCGGCGCGCGTGCTCTTGCAAGACTTCACCGGCGTGCCCTGTGTCGTCGATCTGGCCGCGATGCGCGACGCGATCGCAACGATGGGCGGAGATCCTAAGCGGATCAATCCGCTGCAGCCGGTCGAACTCGTTATCGATCATTCAGTGCAAGTCGACGCATTCGCCTCGAGCGATGCATTTGAGAAGAACGCACAGCTTGAATTCGAACGCAATGGCGAACGCTACGCGTTTCTCAAGTGGGGGCAAGCGGCGCTCGCGAACTTCCGCGCCGTGCCGCCTGATACAGGCATCGTGCATCAAGTCAATATCGAATTTTTGGCACGCGTGATCTTCGGCGCCGGGGGCGCCGGCGACGCTGCGCCGGACGGTGTGTCGATGGCGTATCCTGACACCGTTGTCGGAACCGATTCGCATACAACGATGGCCAATGGCCTGGGCGTGATGGCCTGGGGCGTCGGTGGAATCGAAGCGGAAGCCGCTATGCTCGGGCAGCCCGTGACGATGCTGATTCCCGACGTGATCGGTTTCAAATTGACCGGCAAGTTAAAGGAGGGCGTTACCGCGACGGACCTCGTGCTGCAAGTTACGCAGATGTTGCGCAAAAAGGGCGTCGTTGGAAAGTTTGTCGAGTTTTACGGTAAGGGCCTGTCGAACTTGCCGGTCGCGGTTCGGACGACGATCGGGAATATGTCGCCCGAGTACGGTTCGACGATCGCGATCTTTCCGGTTGACGCGCAGACGCTCGCGTATCTCAAACTTACCGGCCGCACACCCGCGCAGATCGCGCTGGTCGAAGCGTACGCGCGTGCCAACGGCATGTTCCGCACCGATGATTCGCCCGAACCGCGCTTTACCGATTCGCTCGAACTCGATTTGTCGATCGTCGAACCCAATCTCGCCGGACCGCGCCGCCCGCAAGACCGCGTTCCGCTGCACAGCGTGAAGTCGGCCTTCAACACGGCGCTCGAAGAGTGGCAGAATGCGCGCGGGCCGGTCAATGGCCCGCAAGTCAACCGTTTCGAAAACGAAGGCGGCGGTGGAACCGCCGTCGCCGCGCGTCCGGGCATTGGCCTGAGCGACGGCGCCGTTGTCATTGCGGCGATTACGAGTTGCACGAACACGTCGAACCCCGCCGTTTTGATCGGCGCGGGACTGCTTGCGAAAAAGGCCGTCGAGAAAGGCCTCTCTTCGCGGCCCTGGGTGAAGACCTCACTTGCACCGGGGTCGAAAGTGGTTACGGACTATCTGCTCAAAGCCGGCCTCACGCAATACTTGGACGCACTCGGGTTCAACCTGGTCGGTTACGGCTGCACGACCTGCATCGGCAACAGCGGCCCCTTGAACGAGGATGTCGCGCACGACGTCGCCGAGCACGACATGATTGTGGCGGCGGTGCTTTCCGGCAACCGAAATTTTGAAGGCCGCATCCATCCACAAGTGCGCGCGAATTATCTTGCCTCGCCGCCGCTCGTGGTCGCCTACGCACTGGCAGGCCGCATGGATATCGATCTCACGACGGAACCTCTCGGTCGCGGCAAAGCGGGCGAAGATGTTTTCCTCAAAGATATCTGGCCGACCGATGTCGAGATCGAAAAGACGATGACCGCGGCAATTGACGAACACATGTTCCGGACACGCTACGGCGATGTGTTCAGCGGTGATGACCGTTGGCGGATGATGAACGTACCGACAGGCGAACGCTACACGTGGGATCCCAAGAGCGAATACGTCAAGCGTGCGCCGTATTTCGACGGCATGCCCGCGCAGCCGGCCGCCGTCAAAGACATCACCGGCGCGCGGGTGCTGGCGATGCTCGGCGATTCCGTCACGACCGATCACATTTCGCCGGCCGGCAATATCGCCAAAGCGTCGCCGGCCGGAAAATATCTGATCGATAAAGGCATCAGTCCGGCCGATTTCAACAGCTACGGCGCGCGGCGCGGGAATCATGAAGTGATGGCGCGCGGTACGTTTGCCAACGTCCGCTTGCGCAACCTGCTCGTGCCCGGTGTTGAAGGCGGCGTCACACGCTACTTGCCGACGAACGAGCAGATGTCGATCTTCGATGCATCGGAAAAATACAAGGCGGCCGGCACCCCGCTCATTCTACTTGCCGGCAAGGAATACGGGTCGGGTTCATCGCGCGATTGGGCGGCGAAAGGCCCGATGCTGCTCGGCGTGCGTGCTGCGATCGCTGAATCGTTCGAGCGCATTCATCGCTCGAACCTCATCGGCATGGGAATTCTGCCGCTCGAATATCCCGCCGGCCAGAATCGCGAATCGTTGGGTTTGACCGGCGAGGAAACATTTGCGTTCACCGGGATCGCTGCGAAACTCGAACCGCGCATGAACGTGAAAGTGACCGCGACGGCGGCCGATGGAAAGGTGATGTCGTTCGATGCCGTGCTCCGCATCGACACGCCGGACGAGGCCGAGTATTACCGGCACGGCGGCATTCTCCAATACGTTCTGCGCCAGGTCGCCGCGAAGTAATCCGCGTGATGACCACGCTGCCGCAACACGTCGCCGTTCTGTCGTTCGAGGGACCGGACCGGTACGCGTCGATCGGCGGCCTCGGCACGCGGGTGAGTGCGCTGGCGAAGGCACTCGGCGACGCCGGACACGACGTGGAGCTGTTCTTTATCGGTGACCCCGCACTCAAGCCGGTCGAGCCGTGGAGCGACGGCGTGACGTTACGTCGCTGGTGCGGTTGGATTTCCGCGCATCATCCGCGCAATGCATACGATGGCGAAAGCGAGAAAATCGCCGATCTCAACGGCAGCCTTCCACACTACATCGTAGAGCATGTCGTTGCCCCGGCGGCGCAGCGCGGCGAACGCGTGCTCATCATGGCCGAAGAATGGCAGATGGCGCACGTTGCGATTGCTATCGACCGCCAACTGCGCGAGCGCGGCTTGCGGCAGGCCGCGACACTCCTGTGGAATGCCAACAATACGTACGGCTTCGAGCGCATCGATTGGGACGCGCTGCAGCACGCCGCGACCATTACCGCCGTCAGTAAGTTCATGAAGTTCGAGCTCGGCAGGTGGCTCGTACCCGCACTCGTCATTCCCAACGGCATCGACGAAGAGCTGCTCCGCGGCGCCGATCCCGCGTACGTTGCTGAGTTTAAGAAAGCGTTTCGCGGGACGCCGACGCTCTTCAAAGTCGGCCGCTTTGATCCCGACAAGAACTGGCTGCAAGCGATCGACTCACTTGCCGAGCTACGCGAAGCCGGCATCCCCGCACGACTGATCGCGCGTGGCGGTAAAGAAGAATACGGTGACGTGGTCTTTGGTCGGGCGCGCGAGCGCGGGCTCGCCGTCGAACGTATGGCATATGAGGGCACCGACGGCCACCGCTTGGCCGCAGCACTCGAATATATCGATGCGCCCGTCATTCACGTGCGCGCATTTCTCGACGAGCCGACGCTCGTTGCGATGTATGCCGCAAGCGATCTTGTTCTCGCGAACAGCGGTAAAGAGCCGTTCGGTCTCGTCGGCTTGGAAGTGATGGCCGCCGGCGGCATCGTCGTCTGCGGTTCGACCGGCGAAGAGTATGCGGATCCGTTCGTCAATGCACTCGTCTGCGACACCGCCGACGGCCGCGAACTCTCAACCTATATTCGCGCGTTACTCGCCGACGAAGACATGCAGCGCGACCTGCGCCGTGAAGGTGCCGAGACGGCCGCCCGCTACACTTGGAACCACGTCCTCGCCTCACTCTCCCGCAAAGTAGCCTACGTCGAAGCAATCGCAGCAACGTAGCGCGTTAAGCGCCGATGAGACGTTCGATGCGGTGGGTGACTTCGTCGGCGAGGCGGGTGGCTTGATCGTCGGAGCCGCCTTCGGCGTAGATGTTGACGGTGGGATCGCTTGCATCAGGGAGCACGAGTACCCAGCCGCCGTCGTGATTGACGCGGATGCCGTCGATCAATTCTACGTTGCCGTTCTTTTGGTCGTCGAGCAAGGTGCGCATCACTTCGCCTTTGCGCTCCCAGGGAACGGGAATGCTACGGCGCGCAACGTGCCACTCCGGCAGCATGTCGACGAAGTCGCTCAGTTTGCGCTTTTCGACTGCGAGGAGCTCCATGAGTTTCACGGCAGCGTAGAGTGCGTCGACGGCGGGCTGAAACTCGGGGAAGATCGGTCCGAACCCGCCGCTGCCGGCGAAGTCGATTTGCGCGCGGTCTTTTTCGGCGTGCGCCATAATCGTGCGGCGATCGCTTTTCATGCGCGTGACGGTTGCACCGTGCGCAATGGCGATCTCTTCGATTCCGCTCGGCACCGTGACCGGCATCGCGATCTTCGCACCGGGCTTTGCGCGGACGACGAGCAAGGTGAGAAGCGCGAGCAGCCGATCGCCTTCGACAATTCGGCCGCGGTCGTCAACGAGGGCGAATGTTTCGCCGTCGTGATCGAACAGCACGCCGAGCGTCGCATCGAGGGTTTGCGTTACCGTGCGCAATTGCTCGAGATATTTGTCGCGATCGGCACGGAACGTGCGCGCCTTGCCTTCATCGTAATAGGCGTTGAGGGCGACCATGTCGACTTTGAGATTGCCCAGAATACGCGGAACGATCGATGCTGCGTTCCCGAACGCGTAGTCGACGACCACGCGGAAGCCGGCGTCGGCAATCGCGCGCGACTTGAGGCTGGCGAGAAATTGACCGGTATATGCCTCGATCGCGCGCGGCCGGAAGCCCAGGGTACCGACTTCGTCCATCGGTGTGCGCCGGAAATCTTCGCGAAAGAAGACGTTCTCGATCTTGCGCTCGCCATTTTTATCGATGTTAATGCCCGCACTATCAAGAATTTCGATGAGCAAGTCGTTTGGTTCGCCGGGCGCGACGCGCGTATGAACGGCTCCGTCCCCGCCGGTTGATGTGGCGTAGCGCGCGACCGGTAGCGGCATCGCCTGCAAATCTTCGACGTGATTACCAACGCTCAGCAAACCGGAAATGACGCAGCGGTTCATGATGCGCGAGGCCGGATGCGCATCGCGGCTCGTGAGAACCGTTTGACCGGGGCGCAAGTACGTGCCGAACGCCTGGCCGAGTTTGAGGGCGAACTCCGGCGTAATCTCGACATTTGCAAGACCGCTAACACCCTGCGCCCCAAAGAGCGAACCGGGCCATTTGATACCGTAGATGAGCGACATCGAAACGATCGCGCCCGAACTGATCGACTTGTCGGGCCACATTTTGATGTTGGGGCGCACGACTGCGCCGCTGCCGATCACGCAGCCGCTGCCGATGACCGCTCCTTCGTTGATCGTGACGTGATCTTTGATGATGTTACGATCGGCGATCGTGCAATCGCTGGCCGAGGCATGTTCGCCGAAGTAGGTGCCTTCCCAGGCGGTCGCGCGCGCGATGCGCGCGTGCTTGGCCACGATCGCCGAATCACCGATCGACGTTTCGGGTCCGACGACGGCGTCGGCTTGCACGGTGACATTGCGCCCGAGCACGACCGGGCCGACAAGATGCGCGCCGGGATCGATGCGGCAACCTTCGCCCGCCCACACACCCGGCGCAATTTCCGTACCGGGTATTTCAATCTGTGCTTTCCCGTTTAACGCGTCGAGATTCGCTTGATGGTACGCTTGCAGGTTGCCGATGTCGGTCCAGTAGGCCGACGTGATATAGCCTTGCAACATGCGCCCCTCGTGGAGCATCTGCGGAAAGAGATCATTGGAGAAATCGTAGTTGCGCCCGGCTTCCATGTAATCCAAAATCTCGGGCTGGAGCACGTACATGCCGGTGTTGATCGTGTCGGAGAAAATCTCGCCCCACGAGGGCTTTTCCAAAAAGCGGGTGATGCGCGCATCATCGTCGGTCACAACGACGCCGTACTCGAGCGGATTGGTAACGCGTTGCAGGGCGATCGTCGCGGCCGCGTTCGTGTGCCGATGGTGCTCGAGCATCGCGGAAAGGTCGATGTTCGTCAGCGCGTCACCCGAGATGATAAGGAACGTGTCGTCACGCAGCAGATGCTGTGCCATCTTGACGGCGCCGGCCGTGCCGAGCGGCGTGTCTTCGACGACGTAGTGCATCTTCACACCGAACGCCGAACCATCGCCGAAGAAGCTCTCGATTTCATCTGCGAGATAGTGCAAGGTCGCGACGACTTCGGTGATCCCGTGTCGCTTGAGCAAATCGAGGATGTGTTCCATCACCGGCTTGTTCACGACGGGCGCCAAAGGCTTCGGCAAGCGCGACGTCAGCGGCCGCAGGCGCGAACCCTCGCCGCCCGCCATGACTACGGCCTTAATGGGAACCTCGATTCATGGTCTGGTCTCCGGTAGATCGAGGGCGCTGGGTTCGAAGGATCGCACACAAAGCTTGGAACTGGGTGGCAGCCGGGATCTCATCGAGATCGACGTCGAGCTTGCGTCGCCAGTTCGGGTATTGGTCCGACGTTCCCGGTACGTTGACGGGGGTCGTCTCGCCCAGCGCGTCGTCGATCTGCATCATGACGATCGCCGCCGGCGAGCGCGCGAGGAAACGGTGGGCCGCCAAGATGATGGCGCCCGCGGCAGGCTCTTGCGGTGCGAGATCACCGGACTGTATGAGCGTGGCCATAAGGCGGCGACGGTCGGTTTCGCGGACAGCGTGCTCGGCCTGCGCAAACGTCGCGTCGATCACGCCGAGATGTTCGCGCAGCGTGATGTCGGCGCCGTCAAGCCAAGCGGCAAACGGCGCGAGATCGTGCGTGCCCGTTGCAGCAAGCGCAAGTGCCGGATAGTCTTCGGCCGGGATGAACGTTTCGTCGGCCTCGCGTTCGAAGAAAAGAATGCGATAGGAGAGCGTGCGCGCCTGGGCCATCCGTTCGCGAAAGCCGAGCGGCACGGTACCAAGATCTTCGCCGATCACAACGCACTTGGCGCGAGCGCTTTCGAGCGCGAGTATGCCGAGCACATCCTCGAACGGATAGCGGACGTAGCCGCCGTCGGCCGCCGGTTTCCCGCGCGGGATCCAGAACAGACGCGTGAGCGACATTGCGTGATCGATCCGCAAGGCGCCGGCGAGCATCATGTTCGCGCCGAATAATTCCGCGATCGTACGATAGCCGTCGCGGGCGAGCATTGCCGGGTCGAGCGGCGGGAGGCCCCAGTCTTGTCCGGCCGGATTGAGCAAATCAGGTGGCGCTCCGACGCTCGCTGACGGGACGTACGCGGCGGGGTCGACCCACACGTCGGCACCGTTTGCATCAACGCCGACGGCGAGATCGCGGTAGAGTGCCACGCCGCGCGCTGCGCCCTCGGCCGCCGCGGCTTCGAGTTGCTCGAGCGCGCGATATTGCAGATACATCGCGTATTCGACCGCGGGCGCTTCGGCATCGGCGAAGGCGCGGACGTCGACCGACGCCGGGTCGCGGTACGGGCGGGGCCAGGCCTGTGTGTCGCGGCCGAGCCGCTCGACGAGCGTTTCGAAAATCGCGAAACGCTGCAGCGCGATGCCGCCCGCGACGATGAAGTCGCGAAAGCCGCTCGCGGCTGCCGTCATTTCGCGAAAGCGTGCAAAACAGCGGCGCAAAATTGCGTCCTTACATTCGGCCACCCCGTTGTAGTCGACGAGCGGCTGCGCGCGCAGGAGTTCGATCTGCGCGCGAAACTCGGGGCTCGCAATCGTGGCCGCGATTGCCGGGTCTTGCGCCTCGGGCAATGCTGCTACGTCGATTGCCAGCCAGTTCAAAAACCGGCGCGACGTCGGCGCATAGGGACTTGCGGCATCGGGCTCGCTGCGATGCGGCGCGTGGAGCGGATTGAGTCCGACGTACGATGCGCCGGCATCGGCGGCGAGTTCGACGAACCGGCGCAAGTCACCGAAGTCTCCGATGCCCCAATTGCGCTGCGACCGGATCGTGTAGAGCTGCACGGCGATGCCCCACGCTCGCGCTTGCGGCGGAGCGTAGGCTGCGCGCGGGACGACGATGAGCGCGCCTCCTTCGTGACCGTAATTGATGGTTTCAAGCGTTACGCGATGATACCCGAGCGGCAACTGCGGTAGCGAAATCGAGCGCCGGTCGAATGTTTCACCGTTGTGGCCGAAGCTTTCCAAGACCGGTGCATCGCGCAGATCAACCGTGCCGTGATGCACGCCGGCATCTTCGCAGCGGATGGTCCAAGCAACACGCTCGACCCAGCTTGCGGCCGGCAGCGTCGTCACGACTGCCGTCGGTTCGTCTTCGCGCAGTACGAGCGCGTACGGGATAATACGCGGGCTCTCGTTGTCAACGGCAAGCAATGCGTCGAACGCTTGACGCGTTGCGGGGGGCACCTCGCGCTCGTTGCCGAGCGCATCGACGTAGCGTTCCTCGACGGCATTCATAGCGGGCGCCCCGCGAATACGGCCATCGAGCGGCCGCGTAGCGGATAGGCCGGTCGCGCGTCGAGCATTGCGCCGTCGACGGTCGCACCGTCGAGTGCGGTATCGAGTGCGAGTGTCCATTCAACGCTGCTGGCTTCCGGTAGGACGAAGGCGACATCATCTTCCGATGCGTTGAAGAGCATCGCTAAGAGAGGACGCTCGCCGAAAAAGACGCCAACGACGCGCAGATTGGCGTGCCAATCCTCGGCGGTCATCTCCGTACCGGTATTGCGTAGCCACGTGATGTCTTTGCGGTCGCCTTTCGGTGGCGTCTTGCCGTGGAAGAATGCCTCCCCGCCGAACGCGGGGTGGCCTTTGCGCATCCGGATGACCATGCGCGTGAAATCCGCGAGCGCCAGGTCTCGATCGGTGCGCCCATTCCAATCGAGCCACGAAATCTCGTTGTCCTGGCAATAGGCGTTATTGTTGCCGCGCTGCGAGCGGCCGAATTCATCGCCCGCCAAAAGTAGCGGCGCGCCGAGCGAGAAAAATAGCGACGCGAGGAAGTTGCGTTTTTGCCGCTCGCGTCGTGCAACGATCGCGGGTTCGTCGGTTGGGCCCTCTGCGCCGCAGTTCCAGCTCTCGTTATCGTCGCTGCCATCGCGATTGTCTTCGAGGTTCGCGTCGTTGTGTTTGTTGTTGTACGAAACCAGATCGGTTAAGGTGAAGCCGTCGTGAACGGTCACGATGTTGACGCTTGCGCGCGGCCGGCGGCCGTCGCGGGCGAACAGGTCGCTCGAACCCGCCAGGCGCGACGCGAACTCGGGAAGCACGCCGTCCGAGCCGCGCCAGAAGCGTCGCATCGTATCGCGGAATTTCCCATTCCACTCAGACCACCCCGGCGGAAAATTCCCCACCTGATAACCGCCCGGGCCGAGGTCCCACGGCTCCGCAATGAGCTTGACGCGCGACAGCACGGGGTCTTGCGCGATTGCTTTAAAGAATGCGGCGTCCTTGGCGTAGCCGGTGTATTCGCGGGCGAGCGCGGTCGCAAGATCGAAGCGAAAACCGTCGACGTGCATCTCTTCGACCCAGTACCGCAGCGAATCCATGACGAGTTGCAGGACGCGCGGGTGGCGCAGGTCGAGCGTATTGCCGCAACCCGTCGAGTCGTCATAGTAACGTCGATCTTCGGCCAAACGATAGTACGATGCGTTGTCAATACCGCGCAGTGAAAGCGTCGGTCCTTGATGGTTGCCTTCGGCTGTGTGGTTGTAGACAACATCGAGCACGACTTCGATGCCGGCTTCGTGCAGATGTTTGACCGCCGTCTTGAATTCGTTAATGCCGCCGGTGAGGTAGTGGGGTTCGGGCGCGAAGAACGCAAGCGAATTGTAGCCCCAGTAGTTGCGCAGCCGGCGTTCGACCAAGAACCGGTCATCGACAAATGCGTGAACGGGCAGCAGCTCGACCGTCGTGATGCCGAGCTCGACCAAATATGCGATGACCGCGGGCGACGACAGGCCGGCGAACGTACCGCGCAACGCCGGCGGGACGTCCGGATGCATCTGCGTGTAGCCGCGTACGTGAAGTTCGTAGAAGATCGTATCTTTCCACGGAACATGGGGGCGCCGGTCGTCGCCCCAGGTAAACGCGGTGTCGACGACCACGCACTTGGGCATTCCTGATGCGTCGTCGCGCCGGTCGAATGACAGATCGGCACCGCGGCTGCCGATGCGATATCCATACTGCGCGTCGCTCCAGCGGACACTTCCGTGCAGCTCTTTTGCGTACGGGTCGACCAAGAGTTTGTGGTGGTTGAAACGATGACCGCGGGCGGGCTCGTAAGGACCGTACACGCGATAGCCGTAGAGCGTACCGGGCCGCGCGTCAGGCAGATACCCGTGCCAGACTTGGTCGGTATATTCCGGCAAGACATAACGCGCAAGCTCGCGCCGTCCACGTGAATCGAACGTGCACAACTCGACGCGCTCGGCGTGCGCTGAGAAGAGCGCGAAATTGACGCCCATGCCGTCCCACGTCGCGCCCAGCGGGTACGGCAGTCCGGGATCGACGCGCGGCCGCGCAATGCTCATGGTTGCAGCCAAATGGCCGAGAGCGCGGGCAAGGTCAACGTCATCGACTGCGGCCGTCCGTGCATGGGAATGTTTTCGGTCCGCACCATCCCGAGATTACCCACGTCGCGTCCACCGTACCGCGCGGAATCGGTATTGAGGATTTCGCGGTACGCGCCCGCCTCCGGCACGCCGATCCGGTACCCGCCGATTTGTCGTCCGGAGAGATTAAACGCGGCAACCAGGTGGCTTGCGTGACCGGCACTCCAGCGAACGAACGCAACCACACTGTTGGCGCGATCGTCGTAGCTGATCCAGGTGAAGCCTTCGGCGGTCGCGTCGCGTTCGTGCAGTGCGGCTGTGCCGCGATAGAGTGCGTTGAGATCTCCAACCAGCGTTTGCACGCCTGCGTTGAGCGGATTCTCCAGCAGATGCCAGTCGAGCGAAACATTGAAGTCCCATTCGCGTTCCTGCGCAAATTCCGCACCCGCAAAGAGCAGCTTTTTGCCGGGGTGCGCATACATCAGACCGTACAAGAGACGCACGTTTGCGAAACGATCGTCGGGCCAGCCCGGCATACGTCCGGCGATCGAACGTTTTCCATGTACGACCTCGTCGTGCGACAGCGGCAGCACGTAGTTTTCGCTCCACGCATACACCAGACCAAAGCTGATGTCGTCAAGATGATAGGGGCGATAGATCGGGTCCCGTTCAAAAAACGCGAGCGTGTCGTGCATCCAGCCCATGTTCCATTTGTAGCCGAAGCCGAGACCCCCCGCGTATGTCGGCGTCGTCACGCCGGGAAATGCCGTCGACTCTTCAGCGATCGTCATTGCACCGGGCACATCGCCGTATACGGTCTCATTGAGGCGACGCAGGAACGCCGTCGCCTCGAAATTCTCGTTTCCGCCGTACACGTTGGGCAACCATTCGCCGGGCTCACGGCTGTAGTCAAGGTAGACAATCGACGATACCGCGTCGACGCGTAATCCGTCGACGTGAAATTCGTTAAGCCAGAAGAGCGCGCTGTTGAGCAAGATCTCGGCGACTTCGGTGCGGCCGAGATTGTAGACGAGCGTTCCCCATTCGCGATGATAGCCGACGCGTGTATCGGCGTGCTCGTACAGATGTGTACCGTCGAAGAGCGCCAGGCCGTGCGCATCGGTCGGAAAATGGCCGGGCACCCAATCCAAAATGACGCCGATTCCCGCGCGATGTGCGGCGGCAACGAATGTTTGGAAATCGGCTGGCGAACCGTAGCGGCTTGTCGGTGCAAACAGTCCGGTCGTTTGATAGCCCCATGAACCGTCAAAGGGATGCTCGGTAACCGGCATCAGCTCGATGTGTGTGAAGCCGAGGCCCACCACGTGCTTGACGAGATCATCCGCGAACTCGCGGTACGTCAAAAAACGGTTCGCTTCTTCGGGAACTTTCTTCCACGAACCGAGGTGTACTTCATAGATCGAGATCGCGGCATCGCGCTGCGCGGCGGCACCGCGTCGCGCCATCCAGTCGGTGTCGTGCCAATCAAAGGCGCGCGCTTTGACGACGATCGAAGCATTGGCGGGACGCATTTCGTTTGCGCGTGCGAACGGGTCGGACTTGAGGGGCAGTAGCCGGCCGTATGAATCAGCCAGCTCGAATTTATAGCGCGCACCATCGGGAATGCCCGGGATAAAGAGTTCCCAAACACCGCACTCGCGCCGCAGGTACATCGGGTCGCGCCGTCCATCCCACGCGTTGAAGTCGCCGACGACACTCACGCGGCTCGCATTGGGCGCCCACACGGCAAACGCGACGCCGTCGACACCGTCACGCAGCATCGGGTGCGCGCCGAGCACGTCGTAGAGCCGTTTATGCGTTCCCTCGGCGAACAGATAGGCATCCATCTCGCCGAGGATGGGAACGTGCGCAGCCGGATCGCTTATGTCAGTAACTTGCGAGCGAGTGTCGGAAACGCTTCGGCGTATGTGGGGTGAATGTGCACCGAGCGTTCGAGCGTCCGCCACGTACTGCCAGCCTCCATGTGTGCAAGAAAAACATGAACGAGTTCTCCCGCCTCATACCCAACGAGTGTGGCACCGAGGATGGCATGGGTCTTTGCATCGACGACCAGGCGGTAGAAGCCGTCGGTTTCGTTCCACTCGATCGCCCGGGCAACGTCCTCAAGCGCGATCGTAACGGCTTTCGCATCGTGACCGGCCTTTTTTGCAGCGTCGAGCGTCAACCCGACCCGGCCGACCTGTGGATCGGTGAACGCGGCGTACCCGAGGACGCGATCGGCGCGCGTGCGCGAACGGTCGCCGGCGAGAATGGCCCGCAGGCGCCGAAAGTCTTCCCATGCGACGTGGGTGAATTGCGGCTGGCCGGCGCAATCGCCGAGCGCGTACACGCCGGGAGCGCTCGTTTCAAGATGCTCGTCGGCCCGCACGAATCCACGCGCGTCGAGCACGATACCGGCGTCGACGGTGCCCGCCGGAATGTTGGGTGTCCGTCCGACGGCGAGCAGCAGTGCATCACCGTGTACCGATGAGCCGTCCGCGAGCGCAAGCGAAATCCCGTCCGGGCCGCGGCGAACGGATTGCACCTTCGCTGCGAGATGCAACTGCATGCCGTCGCGCACAAACGATCGCGCAAGGACCTCCGAGGCGTCCGGCTCTTCATTCGAGAGGACGCGGGGAGACGTGTCGACGATGTGGACCTCGCTGCCGCAGCGCGCAAGCCCTTGACCCAGTTCCAAGCCGACGTACCCGCCGCCGATCACGATCGTGCGTTTCGGTAAAGCGGTCAGGTCGAAGAACGTGTCGCTGGTCAGGTACGCAACGTCGGCGAGGCCTTCGATTTTCGGGATAGCGGGGCGGCAGCCGGTGTCGATGACGACCGTGGTCGCGCTATACGCTTTGCCGCCGGCGACGATTTCATGCGGGCCGCGAAAGGCCGCTTCGGCGCGAACAAGTGTCGCCGAACTCTTGGCGAACTTGTTCTCGACACCGCTGTTCCAATCGTGAACCGTCGAACGCACGCGATCCATGACCGCCGGAAAATCCACGCGCACCTCGGCGTGGACGCCGATCGCTGCGGCGCGCCGCGCGCGCCCGGCCGCATGCGCTGACGAAAGAAATGTTTTCGAGGGAGTGCAGCCGACGTTCACGCAGCAGCCGCCGAGCTTCCCGCGTTCGAACACCACGACCCGCTGGCCGTTTTTTGCAGCATCGAGCGCGAGCGGTACGCCGCCTTGCCCCGTGCCGATCACGGCGAGATCGTAGTCCGGCACGACGCTCCTACTTTCGGTGAGCAAAGGCGACGGGGACTTCAAAATCCCACGCGAGCGGCGGATGTTCGGGGCCGGCGTATTCCGATACTTGCTGGATCAGCTTGGCAACGAGCCCCGTCCAGCCGGTTTGATGCGAGGCACCGAGCCCGGCGCCGTTGTCACCGTGAAAATATTCGTAGAACGGGATGTTGTCGCGCCAGTGCGGGTCGTTTTGAAACGTCTGCTGCCCACCGAACACAGCGCGCTTTCCCTCGTCGTTGCGCCGGAAGATCGCGATGAGCCGGTCGGCAAGCTCCATCGATATCTGCCACAGCGTGAGCATACGACCTGAGCCCGTCGGAAATTCGATCGTGTACTCGTCACCGAGATAAAAATGGAAACGCTGCAGCGCTTCGATGAAGAGATAGTTGAGCGGGAACCAGACGGGCCCGCGCCAGTTGGAGTTTCCGCCGAACGTGCCGGTCGTCGACTCGGCGGGTTCGTAGTCGACGCGAAACGTCGCACCGCCGACATTGAGCACGAACGGATGATCGTGATGATATTTGGAAAGCGACCGCACACCGAACGGACAGAGAAATTCGTCCTCAGCAAAAAATTTACGCAAGACGATGCGCAGTTTCTCCGGCGAGACGATCGCCATAAGCCGGCGCTCGTCCATACCTTTTTTCTCGAGGTGCGCGACGTTCTCACTCAACTCGGGCCGGTTGGCGATGAACCATTCGATGCGCTTGCGCAGATGCGGCAAATGTTCCAAGGTCGAACTCGAGATTGTTTCGATGGCAAAGAGCGGAATGACGCCGACCATCGAGCGGACTTTGAGCGGGATGCGCTCGCCATCGGGTAGGAAGAGTTGGTCGTAGTAGAAACCGTCCGCGTCGTCCCACAGTCCTTCGTCGTCGGCACGCAGCGAGTTGATGGCGTCGGCGATAAACAGAAAGTGGTCAAAAAACTTCATCGCAACATCTTCATAGACCGGATCGTGCTTGGCAAGTTCAATGGCGATCGCGAGCATATTGAGCGCAAAGACGGCCATCCAGCTCGTGCCGTCGGCTTGAGCTAAATATCCGCCGGTTGGTAAGGCCGAACTGCGATCGAACACGCCGATGTTGTCCAGGCCCAGGAAGCCGCCCTGAAAAACGTTTCGCCCGGCGACGTCCTTACGATTGACCCACCAGGTAAAGTTCAAGAGTAGTTTGGTGAAAATGCGTTCGAGAAACGTGATGTCGCCGACGCCGTAGTGCTTGGCCTCGATCTTATAAATACGATACGCGGCCCACGCCTGGACGGGCGGGTTCACATCTCCGAAGGCCCATTCGTACGCCGGGATCTGTCCGTTGGGATGAATGTAGCGTTCCGAAGTCAGCAGCAGGAGTTGGTTCTTCGCAAATTCCGGATCGATGATCGCGAACGGAATCACGTGGAACGCGAGGTCCCATGCGGCGTACCACGGATACTCCCACGTGTCGGGCATTGAAAGCACGTCATCGTTGAACAGGTGGATCCAATTCGCGTTGCGCCCACGTAGGCGGGACGCCGGAGGCGTCGGCATCAGCGGGTCGCCGCGCAGCCAATCGTGGATGACATAATTATAAAACTGCTTGCTCCAAAGCAAACCCGCGAACGCTTGGCGTTGAATGCGCCGGTCATCGTCGGTCAGCGAGCCGGGAACGACCGCAAGATAGAACGCGTCCGCCTCGCGCATGCGCTCGTCGAACGTTGCGTCGAAGCGCTCGTCGATACGCGTACACCCTTGGTGATCGGTCAAGCGCAGGCGAATCGTCTCGCTTGCACCCGGGGCGATGACAAACCGATAGTGGAGCGCGGCTTTTGTGCCGGAACGTGAAGGATTGATCGCGTGCTCGTCACCGTCAACGACGTAGCGGTCGAGGCCGTCTTTAACATACGGATTTGCATTGGGAACGCCGAACGCTGCTTCGTAGTTCGTCTCGTTCTCGGTATACAATGCGTCGCTTGCGTGCTGGTCGTGAAAGAGCCAGCGTTTCCCAAGCGTCGCGTGTTCCACTGCCAGTGCATTGTCACAATCGGGGGCGTCGAAAATGCTCGGTTTGGGGACGCCGGCTTTCCACGACCACTCGTTGCGAAAGAAGAGCGTCGGCAAAACGTGCAACGGCGCCGCTTGTTTTGCGCGATTGGTCGCCGTGATACGGATGAGGATGTCGTCGACGTCACGCTTTGCGTATTCAACGGTGATGTCGAAATAGCGGTCGTCGGCAAACACGCCGGTGTCGATCAATTCAAATTCAGGATCTTGGCGGCTGCGCCGGCCGTTTTCTTCGAGCAGCAATTCGTATGGAAAGCGGCGCTGTGGATACTTGTACAGCGCTTTCATGTACGAGTGCGTTGGGACGTTGTCGAGGTAGTACCAATATTCCTTAGCATCCTCGCCGTGATTGCCTTGTGGCCCCGCCAGACCAAAAAAACGCTCTTTGAGGAACGGATCGTTTTCGTTCCAGAAGGCCGGCGCGAAGCACAAGCGTTGATGATTGTCGCTGATGCCGAGGATGCCGTCTTCGCCCCAGCGGTACGCGCGCGTGCGCGACTGGTCGAACGGAAAATAGTCCCACGCGCGGCCGTCGGGGCTGTAGTCCTCGCGAACGGTGCCCCACTGGCGGTCGCTCAGATAGGGGCCCCAACGGCGCCACGGCGCGATTTGTTGCTCTGCGGCGATGATTCGCTCGCGCTCGGGATTGGCTTCCATGTATGAAGGAACTCCCGGGCACGCACCAGGTTTCCTCTCGTCGGGACGTGCAAGCATACGAGAAATGGAAGCTCATCGCGTGGGACGCGAGGTCACGGGCGATCTTACGATAGCGCAGTCGCGCGAGTGGCTCGTTACGAACGGCCGTGGCGGCTATGCGTCCGGCACGGTCGCGGGCTCCTTGACAAGGCGTTACCATGGCCTGCTCGTCGCGTCGCTCGCGCCGCCGGTGCAACGCCGGCTTGTGGTGGCAAAATGCGAAATCGACGTCGATTACGACGGTAGCACATACGCGCTGGGTACCAACCGCTGGACGGGCGGTGCCGTCTCGCCCACCGGGTACCGCCTGTGTACGTCGTTTGCGCTCGTTGATGGCGTGCCCACCTGGACGTACGCTTGCGGCGATGCGCTGATCGAGCAATCTATTGCGATGGTCGCCGGCGCGGATGCAACGGCGCTCGCGTTTCGGATCGTGCGCGCACGCGCGCCGGTGACGATTCGCGCGCGCATTCTGGCGGCCGATCGCGACCATCACGGTGGCGCATTGCCGGACCCCGCGGCTTTCACCGTCGCCGTTGATGCCGGCGTCGCGAAAGTGACGCTGCCATACTCGCGCCGCACGCTCGTCGTGTACGCACCGGGCGCGCATATTGACAGCGCAAGTGAACGGTACGCGGGCTTCGAGCTCGTACGTGAAGCTGAACGCGGCTTGCAATCAAGCGATGATTATGCGCATGTCGCAACGATCGCCGTGACGCTCGGCGCGGGCGATGCGGCCGGCTGCGTGTTCACCTTAGACCCGAGCGTTTCGCGCTACGCCCACGCGATCGTTGCGGCGGCACGCGATGCAAATCGTTCCCGCGCAGCCAAAGCGGCGGATGGAACGCTCGGTGCGCTCGCCGTAGCGGCCGATGCATTCGTGGTCGTACGTGGCGATCAAGCGACGGCCGGACGAACGGTGATCGCGGGCTACCATTGGTTCGCGGATTGGGGCCGCGACACGATGATCGCGCTGCCCGGCTTGACGCTCGCAACCGGCCGCGCGGACGTCGCGCGCGACATCTTGCAGACGTTCGCAAAAGCCATTGACGGCGGCATGCTGCCGAATCGCTTTCCCGACGACGGCGCACCACCCGAATACAATACCGTCGATGCGGCACTGTGGTACGTAGAAGCGGTCCGCGCGTATGTCGAGGCCACGAACGATGACGCGCTGCTGGCAGCCATTTTCCCCGCGCTCGATAGCATCATCGACGCTTACGAACGGGGAACACGTTTTGGCATTCATCTCGACACGGACGGTTTGATCCACGCCGGCGTGCCGGGTGTCCAACTCACCTGGATGGACGCCAAAGTCGGCGATCGTGTGATCACGCCGCGTATCGGCAAACCGGTTGAAATCAATGCCCTCTGGTATGCAGCGTTGCGCGCGATGGAGACATTCGCTGTCCGCATGGGTCGCGATGCACAGCGATATCAGACGCTCGCGCAACGATCCGCCGACGGCCTCGCGCGCTTTTGGAACGCTGAGCGCGGCTACTGCTACGACGTTCTCGACGGCCCCGATGGTAACGATCCGGCGCTCCGTCCCAATCAACTGTTCGCCGTCGCCCTGCATGCAAGCGCGTTGCCGGACGATCGCGCGCGTGCCGTCGTCGATGCCTGTTCGCGTGAGCTGCTGACATCGGCCGGTTTGCGCACGCTCGCACCGAGTGACCCGGCATATGTCGGTCGCTACGATGGCGATCAAGCAGCGCGCGATGCGGCGTACCATCAAGGGACGGTTTGGCCGTGGCTCATCGGACCTTTCGTGCGAGCACATCTGCGCGTCTATCGCGACCCGGCCATGGCGCGCACGTTCGTGCAGCCGCTCATCGATGCACTGGGCGCCTATGGAATCGGTACCCTCGGCGAAATTTTCGAGGGCGACGCGCCGCACGCGCCGCGCGGCACAATCGCGCAGGCATGGAGCGTCGCGGAACTCATCACCATACTGAGTTTGCTCGCACCGTGAACCCTCCGCTACTCGAATTACGGCACGTCGACGTCATCCGCGACGGCCGGTACGCACTCTCGGACGTGTCGCTCGCGGTTGCGCAAGGCGAGAAAGTTGCGATCCTCGGGCCAAACGGCTGCGGCAAATCGACTTTCGTTAAACTCTTGACGCGCGAATTGCATCCGTATGCGAAGCCCGAGACCGATATTCGGATTCTCGGCCGCCGACTGTGGGACACGACCGAACTGCGCGGAACGCTCGGCATCGTTAGCAGCGATCAGCGCAGTGCGCTCGACCCGGCGGCGACCGCACTGCAAGTCGTGGCATCCGGGGCCTTTGCACGGAACTACTTGATGCCTCAAGATGCAATCGATGCCGAGCTGGACGCGCGCTCGCGGCGCGCACTCGAAGTGCTTGACGTTGCCGAGTTGGCGGACCGGCGTTTTAGCCGGCTCTCGTCGGGTCAGTCACAACGCGTGATGATCGCTCGCGCGTTCGTGAACGAGCCGCAGACGTACGTTCTCGACGAACCCTGCGCGGCACTCGACATCGGAGCACGCACGTCGGTGCGCGCCGCGATCCGAACGCTCGTGCGTGGCGGAGCGGGGCTATTGCTCGCGACACACGACTTCGACGATATTGTGCCCGAAATCACACGCGTGCTCTTTTTGCGCGACGGAACGTTCGTTGCCGACGGCCCGCGCGAACGGTTGCTGCAGCCGCCGGCGCTTGCTGAATTTTTCGGCGTCGACGTGGCGCATTTCTCCCACGGAGTATAAGGCGTCCACAAAGCGTCCACTTATTTCATAACATTCGCTTACTTGACTCGCTCCAAATGACGGCGTAGCGTTCGGCTAGCGCTTCCTTTTTGCGGGTCGGGTGAAAGCGCCACTCGATTTGCGATTTTTTTCGTATAGGCAGAATCGATTTGAAAATTCAATATCGCTCGTTTCTTATTGCGGCGGCAGTCGCAATGACCGCCTGTTCGAGCGCAGGTTCATCCGGAAGTTCGAGTGCGCCGCGCGCATTGCAGTGCGTTCCTTCGATCGTCAACAACACGTGCCACTCAAACCCCACGCCGCCTCCGCCGCCGGAATGGCCATTTTTCCCGAACGCCATCGCAGACGGAAATTTCCTCAACGCGCAAGCGAATATGAACCGTTTGGTAAACGGAAGCGGTTCGTTCGAAGCGGACGCGCCCGGCTTCTGGTACGCGTGCGCCGAAGATGAAACCACGCACCAAGGGGTAAGCTTGCCGACCGTTTCGGAGCCGCTCGGTACCAACCCGGCCGTCAATGTCAGCGTTCCGATGGCAGTGATCAACACCGCGCAATATCCGACCACACCGGGATTACTTGGGCTCGAGCCTTGGTCGGCCCAGATCGGTAGCGCAACGACGGAAGCTCCGACGCTCGCCGGCGGCCATCAACAGTTGTACGGAATTTGCTATGACTTCACCGTCCCGACGGGCGGCTATCTGAGCTTCTGGGCAAAACAGGTCGGCAACGAGCCGATCGGCGAGCCCGATGCTCCGGGCGCCGTGCTCAAGGGCTTTCAGGCGGCGGCAATCCTCCCGCAAACAGTCGGCACGACCGGTAATTTTCCGGTACAACCGCTGCAGTGGCTCTATCAAATGCAAGGCAACTCGGGCCTGCAAGGTACTGATGCATCAGGCTGGGCGAACTACGGCTTCGATCTCGGAACGAAATTTGCCGGACAGCCTGTAACGTTGTTTTTCGGTATCGAATCACCAGGCATCGGTACCGAGCTCGAACAGTTCATCGCCGGCGTCTCGGTGACGCAGGCGCACAATATGAATCTTGCACCGGTCGATCAGCTCGCTGCCACGAACGGACTTGCGATCAGTGCTGCCTCAGGAACGGATATCAACTATGAAGCGACGGTCGTCGGCACGACCGTGACGACGCCCGAAGCCATCAGTCGCGGAACAGGCACAACATATTCTCACGACTTTGCATACGTTAGCGCACCGTTCTTTACGGCACCGACACTGGCCGCCGGTGAGACCGCCGGCGAAGCCACGCTGCCGCCTGAGGTGGTCATCGACTCCGGAATCCAGGCGCAGGGACTCGAGACGGCAACGATGACCGGCAACGCGACGGCAACCGACGACGGAACGCTCGCCCTCGTCGGCACGATGGGCGAGGTTTATCACGGACTGAACCGAGCCGGTGGCGATCTCGTCGTGGCTCACGGGCAGCTCTACGTCGATAACGCGTGTACGCAAAGCCCGATCGCACGCTGTCACGGGATCCACTTTCTCCACCGCAACTCTCCGCCGTCATCGTCGCACAATACGGTCACCTACGACGGCTATATCCAGATCAACGGAACGATCTTCCGCTAGGGCCGGCGTGTCGCTATTGCGCTTCGCGCTTCGGCGCGGAGCGTAATGACGACGGCATCCTGACCCGTGGCGGGCCTAATGTGATTAAATATTCCAACGCGTACCATTTTCTCATGCATCCTTAATCTTACAACCACAGTCGTTCGGTATACAATATGCCAGAAAAGCGTTTGCCGGATTTAGGAATTCCGGTGAAGGGAATTTCCTGTACGCTTCCTGCTCAATTCTGAAGGGCGGCATATTGATGAAGAAGCTCCTTACGTTTGCATTTGCGATGGTGCTCGCTTGTACGGGCATCGCTCACGCCGACGAAACCTCGGATAAAATCGACGCGCTCCAGCGCCAGTTGGACGTGTTGAAGGCCCAGCTCGACCAACTCAAGGCCATGAAACCGCCGCCGGCTGCGGTTCCCGTAGCCCCCGCGGGCGGCGGGACACCCGTTGTGGTCAAAAAAGGTCCCGGACTCACCTTCGGGATCGGAAGCGAAGAAGTGACGGTTTACGGCCAACTGGACCTCTCGCTGGACGACACCACAAAAGGCCTCGCACCGTTCTACTCGAGTTCGGGCGATTCGCCGGTCGGCAACGTCGGCTGGCTCTCGCAAATCTCGACGAATTTGTCGTATATCGGCGTGCGTGGCAACCACAAGCTGGGGAGCGGCGACTTCACGGTGCCGTATCAGCTCGAAACGCAGATCGACGTATCGGCAACCTCGGGAACGGTTAACACAAGTTCCAATAACGACAACGTCGTCAAAGGCGCGCTCACCTCGCGCAACAGTTTTGTCGGACTCGGAAATAAATACGACGGTGCGATCAAGATCGGAAAGACCGACGCACCGTACAAGAACTCGACGAGCCGCATGAATCCTTTTTCGGGAATGCTCGGCGACTACCAGGTCATCATGGGCAATACCGGCGGCGACAATCGCGTCGAATTCGGCACACGTCTGGACCATGCGGTCTGGTACGAATCACCCGACGTGCACGGGTTCGCCGTGAACCTATTGGTCGCACCAGGACAAAACCGCGCCTTTGACAACAGCTTGATTGCCGGCGGAGAGGCCGGTTGTGCCGGTGGAAATGCACCGGGAAGCGGTGCGCTGTCGCCGGCCTGTAACGACGGTGCGTTCGGGACGGCCTACAGCGGGAGCGCGCAGTGGCAGATCGGCAAGCTCTACGCGACCGCCGCCTA
>Ga0302324_100000684_pt1 | contig 86172 bp, 70 predicted proteins | sample Palsa_T0_1_FD_201949 | JGI IMG/M metagenome (GOLD analysis project Ga0302324, IMG submission 201949) | Peat permafrost microbial communities from Stordalen Mire near Abisko, Sweden - Palsa_T0_1 | ecosystem: Environmental > Terrestrial > Soil > Palsa > Peat permafrost | place: Sweden: Abisko...
CACCTCGGCTATAATGTTCGGTAACCCCCGAAGGAGTACGCATGGCAATCCAGAAGACCGACAAGATCTGGCACAACGGCAAGCTCATCCCCTGGGACGAAGCCACCATTCACGTGATGTCGCACGTGGTCCACTACGGCTCTTCCGTATTCGAGGGCATTCGCTGCTACGAACTCCCCTCGGGCCCGGCGATTTTTCGCGCCACCGAGCACATGCAGCGTCTTCTGGATTCGGCCAAGGTCTACCGCATCGACGTGGACTTTACTCGCGAGCAACTGATCAAGGGCATGCTCGAAACCGTCGGCAACAACGGTCTCTGGCCTTGCTACGTGCGGCCCATCGTTCTCCGCGGCTATGGCGAGGCCGGAGTCAATCCCTTCAACTCGCCCACTGAGGTCTACATCATCAATTATCCCTGGGGAAAATATCTCGGCGGCGAGAACGACGGCTGCGACGTCTGCATTTCCTCCTGGACGCGCCTCGCCCCCAATACTCTGCCGGCCATGGCCAAAGCCGGCGCGAACTACATGAATTCGCAGCTCATCAAGATGGAAGCCATTGTCAATGGCTACGCTGAGGGCATCGCGCTCGACGTCAGCGGATTCGTCAGCGAGGGCTCGGGCGAAAATCTTTTCCTTGTCCATCACGACAAACTCATCACGGCGCCGCTCGGCAACTCGGTGCTGCCCGGCATCACCCGCGACTCCGTGCTGCAGATCGCGCGCGACCTGAACATTCCCATCGTCGAGCAGATGATTCCGCGCGAAATGCTCTACATCGCCGACGAAGCTTTCTTCACCGGCACGGCCGCGGAAGTCACGCCGATTCGCTCCGTGGACAAGATCAACGTAGGCAAGGGCAAGGTCGGCCCGATCACCAAAGCGGTGCAAAAGGAGTTTTACGCCATCGTGCGCGGGGAAAAAGCCGATCGCTATAACTGGCTGACGGCCGTCCCCGTGCGCAGCAAACAGCCGGTGGGCGTGTAAGGGCTCGCGAAAATTCTTGGATCATCCGCGGCGCGCCTTATTTCCCCCGAGCGTCGAGGCTCCACGGTCTCGCGCCAAGCTGTGATATCAGCAGCGCGGCGCTGTGGAAACAGTCCTTCGGAGCCATTGAGGAACGTCTCGGCGCTCACCGAACGTAAGGTGCTGTCCAACTTCCGCGGCTGACAGTTACCAAGGTCATCTTGGGGAAGGTGACGATTCGGGCGATGATGGTGGAGAGCTTGCGAGGCCGAGCGCCTCCCGGGGAATCTCCGCGAATGAATATTGATGATTTGCTGCGGATCGCGACCGAACGCCGAGCTTCGGATTTGCACCTCAAGGTGGGAAACTATCCGCACCTGCGCATCGACGGCGAACTGGTGCCGTTGACCGATCAGCCGCGGGTGAGCGCCGAAGACATGCTTACGATGGCGTTTAGCATGATGTCGGCGCGGCAAAAACAGAAATTCAAAGAGACTACGGAAATCGACATGGCCTACGGCGTGGCCGGACTGGGCCGCTTCCGTGTCAACATCTTTCAGCAGCGCGGCAACGTGGGCCTGGTGCTGCGCGTGATTCCCACCAAGATTCGCGCACTTGACGAATTGTTTCTGCCCAAGGTGGTGGAGCAGATCTGCGACATGCCGCGCGGGCTGGTGCTGGTCACGGGCGTGACCGGGTCCGGCAAGTCAACCACGCTGGCCGCGATGGTGGACCGCGTGAACTCTTCGCGCGCCGAACACATCATCACCATCGAAGATCCCATCGAATTTCTGCATCGCGATAAAAAAGGCTACGTGAACCAGCGCGAGATTCAGGTGGATACGCCTTCGTTCAGCGCGGCGCTGCGCGCTTCTCTGCGTCAGGATCCGGACGTGATTCTGGTGGGCGAAATGCGCGATCTGGAAACCATCGGCACCGCGCTGCACGCCGCCGAAACCGGCCACATGGTTTTCTCCACGCTGCACACGCTGGACGCAGTGGAAACCATCAACCGCATTATTTCCGTATTTCCGCCGCCGGAGCAAAAACAGGTTCGCCTGCAATTGGCGGCCGTGCTGCGCGCCATCGTGAGCCAGAGGCTGGTGCGGCGCTCGGACGCTGAAGGGCGCGTGCCCGCGGTGGAAGTGATGATCAACACCGCATACATTCGCGAATGTATGCTGGTGCCGGAAAAAACCCGCTCCGTGCGCGACGCCATCGCGGCCGGAACTTCGCAGTACGGCATGCAGACCTTCGACCAATCGCTGTGGGATTTATTTCAGGCTGGGCTGGTCAACTACGAAACCGCGCTGGAAAACGCCTCCAACGCCGACGACTTCAAGCTGCGCATGCAGGGCATTGCCTCGACTGCGGACATTTCGCGGCAGTCGATGCAGTCGGCTGGGTACGGTGGACATTAGAAGGCAGAGGGTCTGAGGTCCGAGGCCTAGTTTGTATCCACGCTTTTTCGTCCGTGCCGCCACGCGGTACTCTTTCCTTCCGACTTGCGCTATGGTTGTTGTTGAGCTTGTATGTCGTTTCCGCGGCCCAAGAAAAAGACTTACACCGAAGACAGCCTTTACGAATACGCCGTGGGCAGCCTGGCGCGGCGCATGCGCACGGTGGCCGAACTGAAGCGCCTGATGCGGGCGCGCGTCGAAGATGCCGAGACGGAATACGGACGCACGCTGATTGAACTGGTGATCCGGCGGCTGAAAGATCACGGCTATTTGAACGATTCGCAATACGCCGCGTCTTATTCGTCGCTGCGCCGCGACAACCAGAAATTCGGCCGCAGGCGCGTGATTACCGATTTGAAGACCAAAGGCGTTCACGGCGACGTGATCGATAAAGCCATTGAAACCGCTTACGAAGGCGTGAGCGAAGAGAAGCAGGCGCGCGATTACCTCCGCCGCAAGCGCCTGGCGAAGCCGAAAGACCAGAAGCAGACGGCGCGCATTTTCCGCCAACTAGCGCGCGCGGGCTTCGGCACCAAAACTATTTTCACCATCCTGAAGAAATGGGACGTGGACGAAGAAATCCTGAGCGCGCTGGAAGACGAAAGCCAAAGCGCCTGAGTCGGGAATCGTAACCGGGAACTTCAACACATACCTACGCGCCTTCGGCCTAGAATTTGCTCCCGTCCATCTGCCTTGTATCTATATTGCCTTGTACCGGGGAATATTGCATACTCTCCCGGTTCCCACCACAACCACGAGGAGAAGAGCATGAAAACCAGGCTGGCAGCAATTCTAGTGACGGCGGTGCTCAGCGCGGCGCCATTCGTTTGCGCGCAAGACGCGGCCACCACAAACAAAGATCAATCCACCGGAGCCGGCAACTCCATGAAGAAGGCCGCAGACACGACCGGCCACGCAACCAAAGTCGCCGCGAAAGATACAGGCAAAGGCACGGAAAAGGCTGCGACAACGACCGGGCACGCAACCAAGGTAGCGGCCAAAGACACGGGAAGAGATACCGCCAAAGCCGCCGACAAAACCGGGCACGCAACCAAAGTGGCGGCGAAAGATACGGGTAAGGGCACGGAAAAAGCTGCCGACAAAACTGGCAGCGGGGTGAAGAAGGCCGCGAAGGTCACTGGCCATGCGGTGAAGACGGGCACGGACAAGACCGTCGACGCCGTGAAATAAGAACCTCGCTAGCATCCTGAACAGAGGGCACAGACTTACACAGAGAACCAAAGCAGATGGCCTCTGTGTCTCTGTGCTCTCTATCGTTATGTTTTCCGGTGCTAGAATTGACGTTCGCCCACATCATGCCGACCGGCTCTGAAATCCGCCGCAAATTTCTGGACTTCTTTGTGCAAAAGGGACACAGGGAAGTGCATTCGTCGTCGCTTGTGCCGCAGAACGATCCCACGCTGCTATTCACCAATGCCGGGATGAACCAGTTCAAAGACGTTTTTCTGGGCCTGGAAAAACGCGACTACGCGCGCGCCACCACCTCGCAGAAGTGCGTGCGCGCCGGCGGCAAGCACAATGATCTGGAGAACGTCGGCTTCACCAATCGCCATCACACGTTTTTCGAGATGCTGGGCAATTTTTCTTTCGGCGACTACTTCAAGAAAGATGCGATTGCCTATGCGTGGGAGCTGATTACGTCGCCGGAGTGGTTCGGTATCGACAAGGAGAAGGTGTATGTGACCATCTTCGAGGGATCGGGCGAACCAATGGTGGTTCCACGCGACAGCGAGGCCTATGACCTGTGGCTGGCACAGGGAGTGGCGAAAGACCGCATCTTCGAGGCCGGACTGAAAGACAACTTCTGGCAAATGGGCGACACCGGGCCATGCGGGCCTTGCAGCGAAATTCATTACGACATGGGCCCGGCGGCATCGGATCAGGGGCACACGGATTGCAAGTTCAGTTGTGATTGCGGCCGGTACGTAGAGATTTGGAATTTAGTGTTCATGCAGTTCGACCGCGACGCGAGCGGGAAGCTGACGCCGCTGCCCAAGCCTTCGATTGATACGGGCATGGGGTTGGAGCGGGTTGCGGCGGTGCTGCAGGGCGTGATTTCGAATTATGAGACGGATTTGTTTACGCCGTTGATCGAGAAGGCAACCGAACTCATCGGGATGAACGCTGCTGATTCAATATTGCAAGTTGGGCAGGAGATCCACAACAAGAAAGTGGCGGCCTCGCGTCGCGTAATCGCCGATCATTCGCGTGCGGCGACATTTTTGATTTCCGACGGAGTGCTGCCGTCGAATGAAGGCCGCGGCTACGTGCTGCGAAAGATCATTCGACGAGCATTCACGCATGGACGCTTTCTTGGTATGAACCGTCCATTCATCTATCAAATGGTCTTTAAGGTACGCGATTTAATGCAAGAAGCATACCCGGAACTTGGGGAATCTGCAGACCGCGTCTCAAGAGCGGTGTTGGCTGAGGAAACAAGGTTCGTGCACACGCTCAACGAAGGACTGGCTCGCTTGGATGAAGCGTTGGCACGTTCGAATCGGATACTGGAAAACGGCCTCATGAGTGGCGCCGAGGCGTTCAAACTTTACGATACTTACGGTCTGCCAAAAGACTTCATCGAAGACTACTACCGGGATCTCAATGTTGTTTTTGATCAAGCAGGCTTCGATCGCGCGATGGAAGAACAGAAGACGCGAGCCCGTGCATCGTGGAAGGGCGGTGCGAAGCAGACTGCGAATCCTGCGTACCAGCAGCTGCCGAAATCACTCTTTGAAGGCTACCGAAAGACTCGCTCTGACGGCTGCGAGGTGCTAGCCATCATTCACGACGGCCAGGGCGCGAAGGAACTCAGGGCTTGCGACTCCGGCGAAATCATCCTTGATCACACGCCGTTCTATGCGGAATCTGGCGGACAGGTTGGCGACCGGGGATGGCTCTACTCTGACGATCACAATACAGTGGTCGCCGACGTGACGGGATGTTATTCGCCGATTCAGGGGGTGCGGGCGCATCAGGTTATCGCCAAGCAGGCGATTCGCGTGGGTGACAAAGTCGATGCTGTCGTTAACGCAGACATACGCCAGTCCACCATGCGTAACCACACCGCGACGCATTTGCTTCATGCTGGCCTGCGCGAAGTTTTGGGTAAGCATGTGAAGCAGGCGGGGTCGCTGGTCGCGCCGGATCATCTGCGCTTTGATTTTTCGCACTTCACCGCCGTCGAAGACGAAGAGTTGCAAGACATCGAAGACATCATCAATAGGGAAGTTTTGCGGAATCAGAAAGTCGAAACGCTCACTGACGTTCCCATCGACGAGGCTATCAACAGATACCATGCCATGGCGCTGTTCGGTGAGAAGTATGGCGACAAAGTTCGCGTGGTGCGGATCGGCGATTTTTCGACCGAACTCTGCGGCGGCACGCACACCGGCGCAACCGGAGAGATCGGGTTGATCAAGATTCTGAAAGAAGGCAGCGTGTCTTCGGGCGTGCGGCGCGTGGAGGCGGTTACGGGGGAAGGATCGCTGGCGCACTTCCGCAAGGATCACGAACTGGAAAAGGTGGTGTCAACTTTTACGAATCCCACCCCTTCGCTTCGCTCAGGGCAGGCTTTTGCGCAAAAACCGCGCAAAGATGGAGCACCCTCTGCAGAGGACGGTCATACACCCGCCGAGACAGTGTCTCCCGCTGAGGCGCTGAAGGCGGAACTCGGCAAGAAGGACGCGGAGATCAAACGGCTGGCGCGGGAGCTCGATCAGGCGCGGATGAAGTCCGCGTCGTCGAGCGCGGCGAACATCGGCGACAAAGTGAAAGATGTCAAAGGCGTGAAGGTGCTGGCGCATCGCGTGGATAATCTGGAGCGCGCACAGCTCCGCACGCTGGTCGATCAGCTTCGCGACAAGATCGGCTCGGGCGTGGTGGTGCTGGGTTCGGCAACGAATGGCAACGTCGCGCTGATCGTGGGCGTCACCAAGGACCTCACCGCCCGCGTGCAGGCCGGCAAGATCATTGGCCCTGTGGCGCAAAAAGTTGGTGGCAAAGGCGGAGGACGGCCGGACCTGGCTGAAGCCGGCGGCAAAGACGCCGCCGCGCTGGACGCCGCGCTGAACGAGGCCTATAGTGCGGTCGAATCGCTGCTCGGGTAAAGCGCGTAGTGGCGGCTTTGGAGAATCCAGAAAATGTTCTGGAGCTGAGCGCGATTTCTCTGGCGGAGATTGCGGTCAAGGCCACTCTGGGCAAGCTGAGGCTCTCAGCCGCGATTGTACGTCAGGCGGTCGCGGATCTCGATATCCGCATCCTGCCCTACACGGCGGAGCACGCGTTTCACTTGTTCGAATTGCCGCTTCATCATGGCGATCCGTTTGACCGGCAAATCATTGCCCAGGCCTTGTTCGAGAAGATGCCGGTTGTGACCCCGGACGAGAACTTCAGCCTTTACAAGGGACTTAAGCTTGTCTGGTGACCGGAGTATGGCCGTTGGTCGTCAACTGGCGGCAAGCCGGGTTCCGTCACTACTCGAATAGAAATTGATGATTAACCGTTGCTGTCAGCTTCTCCACTTCAACGTGACTGGCCCCGTCATGGGATGTTTCATCTCGCCGCCAATGCGTTTGGCTTCGAGATGCGCGGCTTTCAACTGAAAGTACCATTTGGCGGGACGGTCGGCGTCGTCGATCAGCATGAGATGCGGATTGTGCTGCAAGCCTTCGGCCTGGAGTTCCATGGTGCGGCGGTCCTGCTCGACAAATTTCGCGAAAACAAATTTCAGCAGTTCGGGACCGAATGGCACCCAGCGAAAAATATTCCACGCTGCGGCCACATCGATGCGGCAATGATTGCGCGTAATGGGCGTGACTGTGGTTAGGCTGGAGAACCAGTATTTGCCTGCCCGGATGGTTTCCGTGCGGATGTTGGGCAAAACGAAATCTATAGTCGTCGTGATCGAACTGCTTCCGGCGTAGAGGCGCAACAGCTTGTAGGGTGCGGAGTTTGAGCTGGGTGTGTGCGCGCTCATGCGAAAACCGTTGGGAATCAGCTCGAAGTCTTTTCGCTTCTCGTGAATGCTGTTGCGGCTGCGCCACCACCACGCCTGGTGAACAAAGGGACCGTGCGCAGGGTCCATTAGGCCGATGATGCCGTGGTCGATGCTCACGGGCATGTCGGCAGTGAGGTACGCCGACTTGTAGCGGCTACTGAATTTTTCGATTGCCGGCGCAGGCGTGGGTGGTTCGGCTTGGTGGGTGAATCCCGCGCCCTGCGGCAGCGGATCGGAGATGAAAGCCCAGATGAATCCGTCGCGCTCGTCGCAGGCGTAGCTGCCAGCGTGGATGCGGTCGACTTTCAGATTCTGATCGGAAGTGAGCGAGGGAATTTGCCGGCACTGGCCGCTGTGCGCGTCAAACTTCCAGCCGTGGTAGCCGCACTCGATCTGGTCGCCATCGAACTGGCCGCAGTTCAACGGCATGCCGCGATGAGGGCAGGTATCGCGCAGGGCAAAAGCACGCCCTTCGCGGTCGCGGCCGACCACCAGCGGAGTCTCCAGCAGCGTGGCTTTGTGAAGTCGATTGCGTTGAACGCGGTCGGCCGGGAGGGCGCGATACCAGAAGCCGGTAAGCATCAGCGAATCGGGGGCCTGGCGTTGCGGTGACTCGAGTTCGGGCATGGGATCGGAATTTTCGACTGCAAACTTCTGACTATGATTCTTGGTTGCTGAATGAACAGCCTATGCTAGCATCCGCAAGACCGTGCGCGGGGAAGTCGTGCTCATGGTGAAGGCGCACCGGCGCTACAATCTCGTGGGCGAAATCACAAAGGCGGGACGGCATGAAACTCTTCGATCATTTTCGCAAGCTCACCCCAGTGCAGCGCAACACGTTTGTCGCCTGTTTTCTGGGGTGGTCGCTGGATGCGTTTGATTTTTTCATCCTGACCTTTTGCGTCAGCGCCATCGCGACGCAATTCCAAACCAAAGTTTCGGCGGTCGCGGAGGCCATTTTCATCACCCTGGCATTTCGTCCAGTCGGCGCATTTCTCTTCGGAATGATGGCCGACCGCTTCGGGCGGCGGCGCACGCTGATGGTCGACATCGTTGCGTACTCAGTGTTTGAGCTAGCCTCGGCATTCGCGCCTTCCCTAAAAGTTTTCCTGATCACGCGGGCGTTGTTCGGCATAGCGATGGGCGGAGAATGGGGCGTGGGCGCGGCTTTGGCATTTGAAACACTACCCGCCGAGGGACGCGGATTTTTCTCCGGATTGTTGCAGGAAGGCTACGCGGCGGGCTATCTGATGGCGGCTTTGGTTTTCGGAACAGCTTTCCGCTTCGTGGGCTGGCGGGGAATGTTTGTGATCGGTGCGCTGCCCGCGTTTCTGGTGATCTACATTCGCTCGAAAGTGGATGAGTCCCCGGCCTGGTTGCAGGGCCGAGTCTCGAGGAAGGCAGAGAACCGGCCGGGCAAGGATATTCTGACGTATCTGGGCACCTTTGTTTTGCTGGTTGTGCTGATGTTCGCGTTCAATTCGTTCAGCCACGGCACCCAGGACCTTTATCCGACGTTTTTGACGAAGGGACATGGGTTTGCGCCGCAGACCGTGATGTTTATCACCGTGGTTGCCAATATCGGCGCGCTGCTGGGCGGGATTTTGTTCGGAACATGGTCGGAAACAATCGGACGGCGACGCGCCATTGTGATCGCCGCGCTGCTGGCTATTCCCGTGATTCCGTTGTGGGCTTACTCGCATACCGTTTCCATGCTGGCGCTGGGAGGGTTTCTGATGCAGTTCATGGTGCAAGGAGCATGGGGAGTGATTCCGGCTCACTTGAATGAACTTTCTCCTCCGGCGGTGCGAGGCACGTTTCCGGGTTTCGCTTATCAGCTGGGCAATCTGCTTTCATCGCGCAACGTGGTGATTCAGGCAAAGCTGGTGGAAGGCCGCTATCGAGGCATGTATCCGCCGGTTCTGGCGTGGACGGTGGTGATCGTGGCAACGTTAGTGGCGGTGGTGACGGGGAGCGGAAGGGAGCGCAGGGGGACGGATTTGTCGAGTACGTAGGCTTGGACATCAGACCATTGGACGTCAGACCTCGGACGTCAAACCTCGGACCCAACACCATTGAGACCCAAGACTTGCTCGCTTCATCTGGCGCGGGCGAGCACGAGGGTGACGTCGTCGGGCTGCTCCTGATCGCCGATCCAGTCGTCGACAGCAGCGGTGACGGACTGGCTGATCTGCGGCAGAGGCAGAGTGCGGTTGGCGCGCACCAGCTGGATCAGACGTTCCTCGCCGAATTCGCCGAAATCGTTTTCCGGCTCGGTGATGCCATCGCTGTAAGCCACCAGGATTTCGCCGGGCCGCATCTGCACTACGCCTTCGTCGTAGCTTACATGCTCGAACAGGCCAACCACGGTGCCGCCGCTTTCCAGGCGACGCAGGGAACCGTCGGTGGCGATGAGAATCGGCGGGAGATGGCCGCCGTTGCTGTAGGTCAACTGATGCGAGCGGCCATCGTAAATGGCGAGGAAGAGCGTGGCATATTTTTCGGGTGGCGTGCTCTCGTAAAGCTGGTGGTTGAGCAGCCCGAGCAACGCCCCCGGAGAAACCTCAATGCCCTCGGGCCACGCAGCCATGATTCTGCCCGCGCCAGCGACGGCGCCGAGAGCCACCGGCTCGCGCATCTGAGGCAAACTCTCCACGCTGTAGGCGCGCACGGCAGAATGGATCGTGGCCATCAGCAGCGCGGCGGAAATGCCTTTGCCGCTGATATCGCCGACGGCCAGAATCAGCTTGTGGGAACTGGCGGTGAGGAAGTCGTAGTAGTCGCCGCTGACTGTGCGCGCCGGGCGGCAGAAGCCGTGGACTTCCAGCGACTCCAATTCCGAAACCTGCCGGGGAAACAGTTGTGACTGCACTTCTTGCGCGATGGCGAGTTCACCCTCCAGCCGCTGTTTTTCTTTTTGCTCCTGGATTAGCTTTTCTATGGATCCGGTCATCGAGTTGAACGAGAGCGAGAGCTGAGACAGTTGGTCGGCGGATTGGACGGGAATGCGGTGGCTGAAATCGCCTTGGTCGACGTGCTTAGTGGCGTCGTAGAGCTGCGCCACGGCGCCGGTGACCGTACGCGTCATGCGCATGCCGATGATCAGGGCAATGAGCTCGATCAGCGCGAAGAAGATGAGGACCGCGAGCAGAATGAATTCTACGCCCTTGGCAAAGTCTCCCAAAGAGGCGAACAGATGGCCATAAAGAATCGAGGGACGAGTGCGTACCCTGACCAAGGCCCCGGCGCGCGCACTCTCGCCGGTTTTCCAATCCACCACGCGTAGGGGTGTACCGAAGGTGATTTCGCGATCCATCGCGCCGGTGGGCGCGGCCAGAGTTCCCACGGTGAAAGTCGGCCGCAGATCCTGATCGTCTCGCTTCACGTCGACGTCTTCTCCGCGCGTGTTGATCACGATTCCAGCCTGGTCATGACTGGGCTTGATCGAGATGCTGGCTGGCGGGCCTGATTTCTTTTCAGGCGGAGCTTGAACAGCCGTGGCGGACGGGGTTCGAGGCGTGAGTCCCGAAGCATAGAGCGTAATCTCACCGAGATCGGAAGCGATGTTGCCGAGAAGTTCCTTGTCAACGGGCTCGGTGGTCACGACCGTGAGCAGTTCCGGGCCGACGGAAAGAACCGTGGTCACGCGCAGATGCAGTTCGCCCCTGTCGCGGACGATCTCGCGGAACGGCTGGCCTTCGTGATTCGCGAGGAAATAGGGATTGTTAGGCTTATTGAAAAACTCCGGGAAGTCGAAGGCATTTGGGTTTTGCGCGGTGGTGGCCAGAAGCAACGGCTTGGCGCCGTACCAGGCGCAAACCTGACGACGTCCCCAGGCGCGGTCGCGTTTCTTGAGACCGGCCAGCGATTCGGCCGAGGCATTTTCGCCTCGTTCGATGCGCGCCGCAAGTTCGTTGCTGACAGCGGCATTCACCGCTCCCAGACTGCGCAACTGTGCGTTGATCTCCGAAGTGACGACGAAACTGGCGAACTGGCCCGCGAAAAGGTAAATGGTGATGGAAGCCATCGCCACCAGCAGTACGGCTGGGATCACACCGATGAAGACGTAAGTTACGATCAGGCGGTTGCGCAGGCGCCACAGCAGCCTCTTCTTGAGCCAGCGGAAGGCAAGAATCGAAAACAGGACCGCGGCCAGAAAGACAACAACGCCAGCCCAGCCGCTCATGGCCTCGGCCCAGGCAGGCGACATCCAAGCGACCAACTTGCGGAGCAAATACAACACCACGCCCATGCTGAACAGATAGCAGGCGATGCGCGCCATGCGGCCCTCAGGCCAGAGTTCCGCCGCCTGTAACTTGCGCCGCAATTCCCAATAAAACGACTGCATAGCGATGATGAAGCTCTTACAGAAGAGTTTGATTATAGACGCGCGGTTGGCGGCCTGGCGGAGAAATGGCGACCACATCGAATCGGCTTGATTGCCGGGATCGGCGCCAAACGCCCCAGGCGGCTTCCACGATGCCTTCCCGGCTGGGAAAAGATTTGGCCGCGATAGGCGCTAAATCTCAGGATACAGATCGAAGAAAGCTTCCAGACTGGTGCGCAGTTGCTTTTCGATCTCTTCTTTGCTGCCTTCGAGCACGTGCATAGTGACGCGCGCCTCACGGCCGTTCTTGAGTTTTACCGGAGCGTCGCCGACTTCCGTTACGTCGTCGGAAGGCAGCAGCCTCATGCCGTACACCAATGTCAGATTCGCCATGCTGTGATTTTACTCCGTCGCTTTCGCGGCCTTCCCTTCCGCGACTTCGTGTCCTTTGTGGTTCATGGAATGCGCGGATCAAGGTGAGTCCCGCTTTTTCTCGGTTAGAATTCCGTTGTGCGCGGAAAACTTTTTCTGATGCCGGCAGGCGCTGCTGCGAGTCTGCTGGCTGTCTTCTTCTTGTTTTTGGCTTTGCCCGGCGTGGCGCAACAGTCCTCGGAACAGGCGCCCGCACAACCGCAGGTGAAGGTGAATGTGCTCAACGTGTGCACACCTTCCGCCGAAGAGCAAAAGGAAATCGCCTCGGCGCTGGCGCGCATCTTAAGAAACCCGCTGTTCGGCGCGGACTTCGAAGTGTCTCGCGGGCGTTCGAGCCTGACCGAGGCGCCGAATTTTCTTAGGCCCGGACAACATGCGGAAATTTCCGATGAGTCGTCGGTGGCAAGCTACGTGCGAATCCGCCGGGAATTCGCGGTGCAGGCCATGTTTTCCAGCGTGCAGTATTCCTTCAGCAACGATGGCGAGAATATGGTGGAGACTCTGGTGCTGCACGTGCGGGATCCAAAAGACTTGATTCAGGTTTCGCTGGAAGACAGCGCCTCGGCGATCAGCACGGCGGAAACGATGTTGGGATCGAATACGCCGGTGAGCCGCATTCGGCTGGAGCGCTTCGGAAAATCGTCCGTTGCACTGGCTCGCTGCGCTGGCACAGAAACCGGGCCGGCTCCGGACCAAAGCGCCTATGAACCGTTGTTCCGCAGCGCTTCCGAAGTGCTGATCGCCTACCGCGGCGTGCTGGGCGTGCGGAAAATCGTGCCCGAGGAGTTGGCCAAGATCGCCGGGACCGCATCGCCGAAGACGGCCGCGAAACCCCAACCCGCTAAGCCTGTGGACGATAAGAAGTAATTTATGGAATTCCCATGTGGAACTTCGGCGAAACTTCCGCGCGGCTTTGAGACCTGTCTCTTGCAACTAAATCGCTCGTCAGCAATCTAAAGCGTGAAGTCGTGTAATCTGTAGCCCACTTCCTATGGGCGAATTTTTCGATGAGTGAACTTTTCTATGAGTGAACTGCGCAACGTCGTCATCATTGGCTCGGGCTGTTCCGGTCACACAGCCGCGCTCTACACGGCGCGCGCCAACCTGAAACCGCTGGTTGTGGAGGGCCACGAGCCCGGCGGGCAGCTTGCGCTCACCACAATGGTGGAAAACTTTCCTGGGTTCCCGGAAGGAATCATGGGACCGCTGCTGGTGGAGAATATGCGCAAGCAAGCCGAGCGCTTCGGCGCGGAGTATCGCACGGCGCACTTGTCCAGCGTCGATTTGAGCCAGCGGCCGTTCGCGCTGCATCTGGGCAAACATCAAGTGCACGCCCAGTCGCTGATCATTGCCAGCGGCGCTTCGGCGCGCTGGCTGGGCCTGCCCAACGAGCAAAAGCTGATTGGGCACGGCGTCTCTTCCTGCGCCACGTGCGACGGATTCTTTTTTTCGGGCAAGGAGATCGTAGTGGTCGGAGGCGGCGACTCGGCCATGGAAGAAGCTCTGTTCCTGACGCGCTTCGCCACCAAAGTTACGCTGATCCATCGGCGAGAACAGTTCCGCGCGTCGAAGATCATGCTGGAACGGGCGCAGCGCCACGAGAAGATTCAGTTCCTTCCCAATACCGTGGTGGAAGATGTTTACGATGTCGGTAAACAGGAAGTGACCGGGCTCAAGCTGCGCAATGTGAAGACTGGCGAGCAAAGGGACTTCCCGACTAGCGCGCTCTTTCTCGGCATTGGCCACGACCCCAACGCGAAGATGTTCGCCGGCCAGCTCGATACCGATGGCGATGGTTATCTTAAGATCCACAATTATGTTCTTACGCGGGTTCACGGTGTGTTCGCCTGCGGCGACGTGCAGGACCGCCGCTATCGCCAGGCCATCACCGCCGCCGGAACCGGCTGCATGGCGGCAATCGAAGTGGAGAAATTTCTGGAAGAGCACGGAAGCTGAAACACCTGTGTTGCTGGCCTTTTAACGCAAGAACCACCCCCGCCGACGTTCCAGAACAGATACGTTTTCTTCGTGTCACAGATAACCCAAAGTATGTGACTCGTTGTCTAACGGTCTTGAGCCTGTGCAGCGCCACAGCCAGATTCCTTAGGGGGTTCCGCATGACCGCTCGCTTCGTCTGTTCGCTTATTCTGTGCGCCAATCTTTTCGCGCAGCAGGCGCCGCAACCGTCACTCACCATCTACAACGAGAATTTTGCCGTCGTGCGGCAGGAGTTGCCTCTCGATCTCAACGCCGGCGAGAACCAGGTCTACGTGAACGACATCACCATGCACCTAGAGCCAGACTCCGTCATTCTGCGCGATCCCACGGGCAAGCATGCGCTGCAGGTGCTTGAGCAAAATTATCGCGCCGATCCGGTCTCGGAGTCACTGCTGCTCTCTCTCTACGAAGGCAGGATGATCGACTTTGAAGTAAGCACGCCTCAGGGAGTGCAGACCGTCAAAGGCAAAGTAATCCGCAGCGGTTACCTCCCGCACAACGAGTCGGCCATGGACCTTTATGGCCAGCAGTATTACCAGAACAACATGGCCGCAGCCTCGGAACAACCCATCCTCGAAATCAACGGCCAGCTTCGTTTCAGCCTTCCCGGAACGCCTGTCTTCCCCGCGCTCACTGACGACACCATTCTCAAACCGCGTCTCGAATGGCAGCTCGCCACTGACAGAGCAGGCAAGTTCCCCGCCGAATTTTCTTACGTCACCGGGGGCATGACCTGGCAGGCCGACTACAACATTGTTGCGCCCGAGAAAGGAGACGTGGTCGATATCGTGGGCTGGGTCACAATGGACAACCAGACCGGCAAAACGTTCGAGAACGCGCGCATCAAGCTCATGGCCGGCGATGTGAACAAGATTCAGCAGCCGGGGATGAGTGGCCGTATGTTCAGCCAGATGGTTTATGGGGCGCTAGGGGTCGCCGGACCTCCCGTCACCGAGAAGGCGTTCGACGAATACCACCTCTATACGCTCGAGCGGGCCACTACCCTACGCGACCGCGAAACCAAGCAGGTGGAATTCATTCGCGCGGCGGGGGTTGGGACGAAACAAATCTATATTTACGACGGCGTCAAGATCGACGCCAACCGCTACAACGGCTGGGGTTGGGACAACATTCGCAATGACCGCGCTTACGGCACGGAATCGAATCCGAAGGTCTGGGTGATGCGCGAGTTCCGCAACTCGGAAGCGAACCATCTGGGCATGCCGCTGCCCAAGGGCCGCGTGCGTTTCTACCGCCGCAACGACGATGGGCAAGTTGAGTTCACCGGCGAAAACGTAATCGACCATACGCCTCGCGACGAGACCGTGCGCAGTTACACCGGCAACGCTTTCGATCTTGCCGGCGAACGTCGCCGAACCAACTACATTGTGGACATGGGCAAGAGCACGGCCACAGAATCTTTCGAAATCAAAGTCCGCAACCACAAGAAAGAGCCGGTGGAAGTGCGTGTGGTGGAACATCTGTATCGCGCGCTGACCTGGGACATCATCGACCACTCCGCCAATTACAGCAAAACCGACGGCCAGACGATTGAGTTTCTGGTGGCCATCGCACCCGGCGAGGAGAAGACGATTACCTACACCGCGCACTACACCTGGTAAAGCTGGATAAACTGGTAGCGGAATCTCTGGGCAAAGCCGTAGAGTATTTATGCGACGACAATTTCCGGAGGAAGACAGGCATGTCCAAACCGAAATGCACGCACGTGAAGCAGATTCGTGAGGTCGCTCCCAGCGGCAAGGGTTGCAAGGAATGCCTCGAAATGGGCGACACCTGGGTGCATCTACGGCTTTGCCTGATTTGCGGCCACGTGGGCTGCTGCGATTCGTCGAAGAATCGCCATGCCACCAAACACTTCCAGCAAGTGGCTCACCCCATCATGCAATCCTTCGAGCCGGGGGAAGATTGGCGCTGGTGCTATGTGGATGAGATCTTTGTGACATAGTCTCTACCGGCATGACTGCTGCGAGCGCGGCTGCGGAATCGCCAACTGTGGTAAAACTCTGTGTGACCTCCATGCACGAATCTGCCGCGCTGGCGTCCATTTTCCTGGGTGTGCAATGTTGAGAACGTTCTTCGTGCGCCTTTCGGAAAACGCGCGGCTGCGCAACTTTGCCGAACGATCTTCACTGGGCCAGCGCGTGTCTCATCGCTTTGTGGCTGGAACCGAAATTGACGAAGCGGTGCACGCCACCCAGGCCATCAACCGCGCCAACATGAGCGTCACCATCGATAACCTCGGCGAAAACGTCACCAACCCCGACGAGGCCCGCCACAGCGCCCAACTTTACCGCCAGATTCTCGAGGCCATCGCCGCGCAACGGCTCAACGCGAATGTGAGCCTCAAGCTCACGCACATGGGTTTGGATGTTGACGAAGATCTGGCTGGCGAACTGGTCGGCGGCCTCGTCGCTCAAGCGGCGGCGATGAACCCTCCCGGTTTCGTGCGCGTCGATATGGAAGGCTCGCCCTACACGCAACGTACACTTGACTTCGTGCATGAACTGCATCGCAGGCCGGGAAACGCGAACAGCGTCGGCACGGTGATCCAGGCCTATCTCAAACGTTCGGAGAGCGACGTTGAAAAATTGCTGGCCGAGGGCATTCGCATTCGGCTGTGCAAAGGCGCGTACAAGGAACCGCCGGAGATTGCCTTCGCGCAAAAATCGGACGTCGATGCCAATTACGTCAAGCTGATGAAAATCCTGCTGAAGAGCGGCATCTATCACGGCCTGGCCACGCACGACGAAAAAATGATTCGCGAAGCCCAGACTTTCGCGACGCGCGAAAACATTGCGCGCGATTCGTTTGAGTTCCAAATGCTGTATGGCATCCGCCGCGACCTGCAACAGAGCCTGGTGCGCGCCGGCTGGAGGATGCGCATCTATATTCCCTTCGGCACAGAATGGTATCCGTATTTCATGCGGCGTTTGGGCGAGCGCCCGGCTAATGTATTCTTCATCGCGCGCAACCTGCTGCGGGCGTGAGACGCCGCAACCTCACACCCGATTGTTCGGAACAGCCAATCTGCCATGTAATGCGCCGGAACCGCCACAAGTGCCATGCTATAGCACGTCCGGGCTAATTCCTCGGCCGTAGGCCTCTGCTACGATCTAGTTGTGAGCTATACCAGTCCCACTGAACTCATCGAAGCATTTGCGCCTTGCGTCAGCTCCGAAATTGAAGACGAGCAGATCGACCTGGTGCGTGCCGCGCTACTGATTGCGCGCACGGAATATCCCGCTCTCGATATCGAAGCCTACGCTGCCCGCGTGGATCAACTCGCGTACCGGGCGGCGGAGCGAACTCCCGGCCTCGACGCAGGAAGCGCCATCGCCACGCTGAATCACGTACTTTTCGGCGAAATTGGGCTGCGCGGCAACCGCGACGATTACTACGATCCGCGCAACTCGTTTCTCAACGACGTGCTCGACCGCGGCCTGGGCATTCCCATTACGCTTTCGCTGGTTTATATGGAAGTGGCGCGCCGCATCGGGTTTCCGCTTGCGGGCATTGGCCTGCCCGGACACTTCCTGCTCAAGCACTACGCCGGCGATGGACAGGAAACGCTGATCGATTGCTTCAACCACGGTGAAATCGTGAGCCCGCAGGAGTGCCAGACGCGTCTCGACGAAATCTATTCCGGTGAAATGGAAATGCGGCCGGAATTTCTTCATCCCATCAGCCGCCGCCAGATTCTGGCGCGCATGCTCAACAACCTCAAAGCCGTCTATCTTTCCACGCGAAACTTCCGCAAAGCGTTACCCATCTCCGATCTGATCCTGTTGCTTCAGCCGCAGTCAGCCGAAGAAGTAAAACAGCGCGCCCTGCTGCGCTACAGCATGAACCTGCACAGGCTCGCCGGCGAAGATCTGGAGGAATATCTTCACTTGTCGCCTCAGGCGCCCGACGCCGTGGAAATCCGGAAAATGGCGGTTTCCATCCGCTGCATGCGGGCACTGATGAATTAGTCAGGCCTCCAGAGATACTGGCGTGCCCAAGGCAACATTCGCGCTCGGATAATCTCGATACCAGCCGAAAATCTTTCGCACAATCGTTTTTCTTCGCTATAGTAACGACGACCGAGGTCGGACTCCCATGAAGAAAAATCTGTCTCTCCGCCTATTCTTCCTGATTCAGTTCTTGATCTTTCTAGCATTGCCGCCGATCGCGCGCGCGCAGTGGACGGCCATGAACCCCGTCACTGCGGTTGAACCGCAGAAAGATGGCGTCCTATTCACGTTGGGCACCGGCGTTCTCAAGGTACAGGTTTGCTCGGAATCGATCATCCGCGTCCTTTATTCGGCGACGGCGTCATTCCCTAAGCCGCCAGATTACGTAATCATCAAACAGGATTGGCCGGCCGCAAAATGGACGCTGCAAACCACCGGCGACGCGGTCACGCTCAGCACGTCACTCGTTAAGATCACCGTTTCCCGCAAGGATAGTTCGATCCAGTACTCGGAATTAAACGGCAACTCCCTGGTGCAGGAGGCGTCGCGCAAACTGACCCCGGTGAAGGTCAACGGCGAGAATACATATCGCGCGGAATCCTTCGTCAACATCTACGGTTCGCACGAAGCGCTCTACGGGCTCGGCCAGCACCAGGCGGGTGTGTGGAACTACCGCGGAGAGTCCGTCGATATTTCACAGGACAACAGCAACATCGCCGTGCCGCTGCTGCTCTCGAGCAAAGGCTACGGTATTTTTTGGAACAGCACCGCACGAAGCCGTTTCAATAACCGCTTCGCCAACTATCTTTACATCAGTTCCGAAGTCGCCGACGTCATCGATTACTACTTTCTCTACGGCCCGGAACTTGATCGGGTCATCGCCGGATACCGCCAACTCACTGGGCAAGCGCCCATGTTCGGCAAATGGGCCTACGGCTTCTGGCAGTGCAAAAACCGTTATAAGTCGCAGGAAGAACTGCTCGGTGTGGCGGCAAAGTACCGTGAACTGCACATTCCCGTCGACAACATCGTGCAGGATTGGTTCTGGTGGAACCGCAAAGGCGAGTTCGTCTTCAACAAGAATTATCCCGACCCTAAGGCAATGGTCGACCAACTGCACAAGGAAAACTTCCACCTGATGATTTCCATCTGGCCCTTCTTTGAGCCCGGCTCCGCGAATTACGACTACATGGAGAAGCAAGGCTGGTTCGTGGATAAGTTCAAGTATGCCAAGCCGCCCTACCATACCGACGGCATGGCCGTGTACGACGCCACCAGCCCGGAAGCCCGCAAGTTCTACTGGGACGCGGTGAACAAAGGCTTATTCAGCATCGGTCTCGACGCCTGGTGGATGGACACAACCGAACCCGAAACCGAGGGACAGGAAGAAAATATTTTGCTGAACCACAGGTTAGCCGCCGGAAGCGGCGACCGGTTCGTGAACGCTTATCCGTTGCTGGACACGGGCGCGGTTTACCAAGGACAACGCAGCGCCTCGGATCAGAAGCGCGTGTTCATTCTGTCGCGCTCCGCCTTTGCCGGATCGCAGCGTAACGCGGTCACGGCGTGGTCGGGAGATATCAACTCCGATTGGTTCAGCTTCCGGCGGCAGATTCCCGCAGGTTTGAATTTTTCTCTTTCCGGCATTCCCTACTGGACCACCGACATCGGCGGATTTGTTTTCGGCAATCCCGACGACCCTGCGTTCCGCGACCTGTTCATTCGCTGGTTTCAGTACGGCACCTTCAACCCGATCCTGCGGGTTCACGGCACGCGCCATCCCGACGAAAACGAATTGTGGTCGTATGGGCCGGACGCGCAGAAAATCCTGGTGAGCTTCGATCGCCTGCGCTACCGCATGTTGCCCTACATCTATTCGCTGGCGTGGAGAACCACCAGCGAAGCCTATACGCCGATGCGGCCGCTGGTCATGGATTTCCGCGCCGACGTTCGCGCCGAAAACACCGGCGATCAATTCATGTTCGGACCGGCGCTGCTGGTGAATCCGGTGACGGAACCGGCAGCTACCTCGCGCACGGTTTATCTTCCGCAGGTGAAGTGGTATGACTTCTGGACGGGATCATCTCTCGAAGGCGGGCGCGCCATCAACGCCATCGCGCCGCTGGAACGTCTGCCGCTCTACGTGCGCGCCGGTTCCATTCTTCCGCTGGGGCCGGAGCAGGAGTGGTCCACGGAAAAACCCGCCGACCCGATCGAACTGCGCATTTACCGCGGCGCAGACGGCGACTTCACACTGTATGAAGACGAGAACGACAACTACAACTATGAAAAAGGCGCGTTCGCGACCATCTCGTTCCACTGGGACGACGCCCGCCAGACCCTCACTATCGGCCACCGCAAGGGACAGTTCCCCAGCATGTTGCAAACTCGCACGTTCAACGTTGTGTTCGTAGGCGAGAATCACGGCGTAGGAATCACTGCAGACGATCAGCCGGATCGAATCGTGCCCTACTCTGGAGGAGAGATCAGCGTTACTCCGTGAGCTCGTCCCGACCGCGCCGAGATCGCCAGCTCCTCGGAAGATCATCCCTGTCTGGGGGGAGCCGTGTACTGACGTTGGTGGGACGCCCCAGATGGGCTGAGAATCGGCGCACATGAGAACCGCGGGAACTCCGCTCCCTTCGGTTGCAGGCAAGCCCAGCCGAAAAGGAAGACTGGTAGCGCTACCGGGAATCGAACCCGGGTTTGAAGATTGAGAATCTTCCGTCCTAACCCCTAGACGATAGCGCCTCCGGGCGAGGCTTGATTATAACAAAGACAGAGTGGCACTCCCGGGTCGAAACGCGCGCGGAAACTCATTCGGCGCTTTCTGGAAAGCACACATCTTTCAATCTCTGCGATTCGTTTTTTTGCCCAACAAATCTTGCATTTCCACAGACCAGTTCGGCCTATAATTATTGTGTCCGCCCGAACTTTTTGGCGTCTCTTGGTTATGGCGGGTGACGTGTATACGGTGCGTGGAAACTACAATTCATTCCTCAATCTATAGAAGCATAAAGGAGCGTGCGACATGGCAAAGAAGACTCTCTCCGGAAACAAAACCGATCGTAAGGAGGCAACTGCCGGCAGTGCAGCCCTGCCCGAAACGAGAACCGTCGCGGCGGCGAAAGCTTCCCCCGAATCCCGTCTGGAATCCAGACAGTTCGAAGTAAGAAAAACGGAAGCGCGCGCCAACCTGATTCCCATCAGCTTGGAAGAAGAGATCCGCAGCCGCGCCTACGAACTCTACGAGCAGAGCGGATATTCCTCGGGGCGCGAAACCGACAACTGGCTGGCAGCCGAACGGGAAGTCTTGCAGCGCTATCACCAGCACAGCGCCTAGCCGCGGCTGGATACTCACAAAAAGGCAGCCGGATGATCTCCGGTTGCCGCTTCTAATGGTTTTTGTGCTCGATTTCCTACGGGCTTACTTAAATTCCCGCGGGCTTAGCCATTTTCGGATTTCGTATTTTTCTTCTGCCCGCAACTTACCCAGCCCTGTCTTCCGGTAGAATGTTTAACCGGCATCATCGGGATGTGCCTTTCAACTCGGCCGCACGAGGTTTGCCTCACACGCAGGTTTCTGAAAAGATAACGCGGGGTCTCCCCAATGGCGCAAATCGGTAGTTTCGCATTGCTTCTCGCGCTGGCCTTGGGCGTGTATTCGTTCCTCGCCGGCCTGGTGGCTTTGATCGGCCAGGATCAAGGTTATGAACGCCTCGGCGAAACCGCTCGCCGCGCCGGCATTGTAACTTTCGCCGCCGTGCTGCTCGCCGCTGTCGTGCTTGTCGCGGCTGCGTTCCACGACGATTTCTCGATTGCCTACATCTTCCACCACAGCAACCGCGATCTGTCGGCTCCTTACAAATTTGCCGTGCTGTGGTCCGGGCAGGAAGGCTCGCTGCTGTTCTGGTCGCTGCTGCTGGCCGCTTATGGATTCGTGTTGCGTTTGCGCAACAAAACCGATCCGCGGCTCTTCGCTTACGCTTCCGTAGTTCTGGCTGGCGTGCAGGTTTTCTTTCTGCTGCTGGTAAATTTCGCCGCGAATCCTTTCGGCCTTCTGCAAGGTTCGATTCCAGCCGATGGCAGCGGCCTGAACCCCCTGTTGCAGTATCCCGAGATGGTGATTCATCCGCCCATGCTCTACCTGGGCTATGTTGGTTTCACGGTGCCCTTCGCCTTCGCGCTGGGCGCGCTGATCATGAAGTATCCCGGCGAAAAGTGGATTCACATCACGCGCCGCTGGACCATGGTCACCTGGGGCTTTCTCACATGCGGCATCTTTCTTGGCGCGCACTGGGCGTATTCCGTGCTGGGCTGGGGAGGCTATTGGGGATGGGATCCGGTGGAAAACGCTTCGCTTATGCCGTGGCTGACCGGCACAGCTTTCCTGCACTCGGTGATGATGCAGGAAAAACGCGGCATGTTGAAAGTCTGGAACATGTGGCTGGTTTTCGCCACGTTCTGGCTCGCGATCCTCGGGACGTTTCTGACGCGCAGCGGAATTATCAGTTCCGTACACGCCTTCGCGCAGTCCTCCATCGGCGGATGGTTCGCGTGGTTTCTCGGCATCAGCTTCGCGGTATTTTTGTTTTTCTTTTTGAAGAACAAATCGCACCTGCGCGGCGAGCACAAGCTCGAGTCGCTGATCTCGCGCGAGTCGAGCTTCCTCTTCAATAATCTGCTTTTCGTTTTGCTTTGTTTCACCGTGCTGTGGGGAACGTGGTTCCCGAAAATCTCGGAACTGGTGCAGGGCAATCAAGTGACCGTGGGAGGGCCATTTTATAACCGCGTGGCCATCCCAGTGGCGCTGCTGTTGTTGTTGCTCACCGCCCTCGGCCCGCTGCTGGCGTGGCGCAAAACTTCCTTCGAGAGCCTTAAGCGCAACTTCTTCTGGCCGGCCGTCGGCGCCGTCGCGGTCGCCATCTTCCTGGTGATCACGCCCCAGAGTTGGGGCTCGGTATTCGGCCTCAAGCCGTGGAAAGACATTTCGTACTTCTATTCCTTGATGGCGGTCGGCCTGTGTACGCTGGTCACCTTCACCGTGGCCAGCGAGTTTTATCGCGGCGGCCGCGTCATCGCCAAGCATACCGGGCAGGGTATGTTCGCCTCCATGGTGCAGTTGACGCACCGCAATACCCGCCGCTACGGTGGCTACATCGTGCACTTCGGGGTCGTCGTGGTCATCATCGGCTTCGCCGGCGCCGCTTTCAATCAGGACAAAGAGCAGGAGATGGGATACGGCGACAAGATGACGATCGGCAGCTACACGCTCATCTGCCGCTCTTATACCGATGAAGAGAATCCGAATTACAGCAGCCAATGGGCCATCCTCGACGTCTACAAAGGCGGCAAGCAAATCGATACGCTCACACCCGAGCGCCGCTTCTACCATGCCAGCCAGCAGACATCGACCATGCCGTATATCCGCTCCACCCTCAACGAGGATCTTTATCTTGTCTATGAAGGGTTGAACCAGGATAACGGTCATCCCATCCTCAAGGCTCACCTGAATCCTTTGGTGATGTGGATATGGATGGGAGTGTGGATCATCCTCGCGGGGACGATTCTCGCGCTGGTCCCGAACGCGCCAGCTCCGGTGCGCGTTGCCGCCCCCAAGTTGGTGGAGACGGCTGCTCCTGTGGGAGCTGGCGACTAAAGTGATTCTCTGAATGAATCGAACAGCATGACGAATCCGAAGGCCACAATCCGGCGCGCTTTGCATTGCATCCTGCTCTTGGCTGCAGTCTTCGCCTTTCTCGGCGCTGGCGATCCGGCTGCGCGCTTCGGCGAAATCGGCCACCGGATGATGTGCATCTGCAGCTGCAAAGAGATTCTGCTCGAGTGCAACCACGTCGGCTGCCCGGATTCCGACGGGATGCGCAACGAATTGATGGCCGCCGTGAGCCGGGGCGACAGCGACAGCCTGGTTGAACAATCGTTCGTGCAAAAATACGGCCCCACCGTGCTGGCCGCGCCCACCACTACCGGCTTCAACCGCACCGCGTGGATCATGCCCTTTGCGGCGCTGATCCTCGGATTTGGTCTGGTGGTTCGGGTAGTCCGCTCGTGGAAGAACCGTCCCGCTCCCGCGCTGGCCGATGGCCTTCGCCCCATTCGCGGCGCAGAACTCGCGCAGTTCCGCGACCAGGCCCGCAAGGAGACCGAGTTATGAACTTCGCTATTTGTGCCGCGGCAACCGTCGCAGCCCTGGTTTACGTTTTCTATCTGCCCGGCAAACTCTTTCTCGGACCGAAGAACACGCGCGCCTCCTATTTGCGTGAGCGCAAGGAAGCTGTGTACGAAAATCTGCGCGACCTCAACTTCGAATACAAGGCCGGCAAGCTGCCGGAGGCCGATTATCAGTCGCTGAAGTCTTCGCTGCAGGACGAAGCCGCTACCATTCTGGCGGAAATCGCGCGCCTGGAGTCTGCCGCCCCAGCGCAATCCCGGAGGGCCAAAGTTTGAGAGCCCGCAACTTCACACTGGAGTCTCTGCTCGCGATTCTGGTGCTTTCTTCCTTCACCTTTGCCGCCCAAACACTTACCGGCACCGTGAGGAATGGCACCACGGGCAAGCCCGCTGCCGGGGACGAGGTGGTATTGCTCAAGTTGGGCGAAGGCATGGAAGAAGCCGGACGCACCAAGACCGACGCCAAGGGCAATTTCAGTTTCACCTTGGACGGTGCGCAGTCCCCGCACCTGGTGCGCGCCATCCATCAGGAAGTCACCTACCATCGCATGGCGCCCCCGGGCACCACGTCGGTCGAAATCGAAGTCTATGATGCCGCCAAGAGAGTTGAGGGCATTAGCGTGGTCGCCGACGTCATGCGCTTCCAGGTGGAACAGGGCCAATTGGAAATTGTGCGCGGCTTCGCGGTGCAAAACGCGTCCAATCCGCCGCGCACGCAGATGAACGACCGCAGCCTGGAGTTCTACGCTCCCGAGGGCGCGCAAATAGTGGAAGGCAGCGCCACCACCCAGGGCGGCAATTCGTTGAAATCGATGCCCGTGCAGGAAGGCGAGAAAAATCGCTACTCGTTTACTTTTCCGCTGCGCCCGGGAATGACGCAGTTCGAGGTCGCCTACCAGATTCCCTACACCGGCATTGCCAACATCGATCCGAAGACGATCTATCCGCTGCAGCACTTCGTGGCAATGTTGCCTAAAGGAATGGTATTCTCCGCCGCGCCCGGCACCGGCTATCAGGTGATGAACGATCCCAACCAGCCCGATGCGACCGTGCAAGTCGCTTCCTCCACGAAAACCGGGCAGGCATTGGCCTTCAAGATTTCGGGTGCAGGAGTTTTTCAAACCGCCGGCGGCGGGGGCGCCGAAGGAAGCCCGGAGGGCTCGAACCAAGCTTCGAACCCGGGCGCCGAAGCAGCGCAGTCCAACAGTCGTCCCGGCGGCGGACTCGGCCCGCCCATCGATGCCCCCGATCCTCTGCAGAAATATCGTTGGCAGATTCTGGGAGGCTTCGCAGTGCTGCTGATCGTCGGCGCGATTTTCGTAGCTTCGCGCCAACAAGCCGCCAATCGCGCCATTCGATCGAGAGCCTTCACCATCGACGATCTCGACGCGGACCACGGTCTCGGCGAAGCTTCCCCAGCCGGCGAGACTGCGGCCCGCGGAACACCGCCGAGTCTACGGCGTTCTTCGTCCATGCTGCTCGAGGGATTAAAAGAAGAACTCTTCGAACTCGAAGTCGAACGCCAACGCGGCGACATCTCGCAACCAGAGTACGAGAAGGCAAAGGCCGCGCTCGACCAAACCCTCGAGCGCGCCCTGAAACGCGAGGCGCAAAAGGCGTGAGCGGCCTTAGCTGGACAGGTCATGGGCGAAAGCATAAGCACGAATGGGAAGAACGCAGCTTCCCATGCTGGAAGAATCACATTCTGAATCTCACTTCCCTTTGTAGCTGACTCTCCAGATGGAATTCGATCCGTCGTCGCTGACCAGCAGCGAGCCGTCGGGAGCGACCGTGACGCCGACCGGCCGTCCCCAGACGTTGCCGTCGGGCAGAACAAAACCGGTGAGGAAGTCTTCGTACTCTCCGCTGGCGTGCCCGCTCTGATGCAGCGGCACGCGAATCACCTCATATCCCGCGCGCACAGTCTTGTTCCATGAGCCATGTTGCGACGCAAACATGTCTCCCTTGTAGTCGGCGGGAAATTGCTTGCCGCCATAGAAAGTGAATTCCAGAGATGCGTTGTGCGGCTGCAACAAAACGTCGGGCACAATTACTTTGTCTTTCAGTTCCGGATGCTTGCCTTTCTGCCGCGGATCCTGGTGGGCACCGATATACCACCAGGGCCAGCCGTAAAATCCGCCCTCCTGCACATGGGTGATGTAGTCGGGCACGAGATTGTCACCCAGAGCGTCGCGCTCGTTAACCGAGCACCATAGCTCACCGGTCTGCGGGTTGATGCCAAGTCCGCCTCCCGCATTGCGAATTCCGTAGGCGTACACATGCAATTCGCACGCGCTCGGGTCGCAACTCAGAATGTCGGCGCGATCTTTTTCCGCCGAATTGTTATCGGTATCGTCATCGTTTGACGCCGAGCCGACAGCGACAAACATTTTCTTGCCATCGGCAGAGAACTCTACCGATCGCGTCCAGTGTCCTCCCCCCGCCGGCAGGCTGGCGATGTGCTGGGGCAAACCGCTGGCCTTCAAATCTCCACTGTGGTACGGAATCCGTACGACTTCATCCGTATTGCCTACGTACAGCCACTGGGGATCAGGCCCGGGCGGATAAAACGCCAAGCCATATGGACGCTTCAACCCGCTGGCAAAAATCGACGCCTCTTCCGGTTTGCCATCACCGGTCATGCCGCGAAAGACGCGGATGCGGCCCGCACCGCTTTCGGCCAAGAAAATGTCGCCGTTGGGAGCCGTGCGCAGCAAGCGCGGCTCGTCGAAATCCGCCGCATACAACTCCACCTTGAAACCCGCGGGAGCCGCGGGCCAAATATTACTTGGCCGCGCCACCAATTCCGGACTATTTTCGGCGGAACGGGTTGCGTACGGCTGTGGAAGATCCCTCACCGTGATCTTGCGCTTAGTACCCGGATTCTCATAGCGAAAATCGGTAAACGGTGGTCTCGGGGCCGGCGCTTTCAACTTCGCCGTACTCATGTCGGGTGGCGCCGGCGTATTCGCGTCCTGCGAAGTCTGCGACAAACCCAGTGACTTCACAAAAGTGACGACCTGCCATCGCTGTTGCGCTGGCAAGAACGCCCACGAAGGCATTCCATCTTTCTTATCGCCTTTGGAGACGAACCAAAACACTTCGCCAGACGTGACCGACTCGATTTTCCCATCCACCAGCGAAGGAACATTGCCCACGCCTTGTCCCGCCTTGCCGTGGCAAGAGAGGCAATTGCGCGCATAGAGAGTTTTCCCCGCCAGCGCCGCCGCTTTCTGACCTTCGTACGGATTCTTCGTCTCCCTGGCAGACTCCGGAGCGTTGTGAAAGTTCGTGTCTGCGGCACGCAGCGTCACGAAGCAGCACAGCATAGAGAATACGATTAGCAGGGATGAACCGACAGACGAACGCATCGATTGTGTCATTACCTTCCTACCCAGAACCGGCTCGGTTAGCAGCCGGAAACTTATATCGTTGTTCTTGTTTGATTCCACTTTCGTAGTTCAGGTTTCGTGTTGTTTCGCAACGAAACACCGTAGTGTTTGTTTGTAGCTGCGCCGGGGTGAAGTCCCACTTCTATCACACACTCTTTGCTGCGTGAAAGGGCCGGAAATCCTGTTGGCCTTTAGTATCGGGGTGGATGCTCCCGTTGACAATCTCCCTTATCTCCCTTAGCATCAATCACTTGAAGCACCATCCGGAACCGCTTTTGGGGGCCGTTCGTGATCAAGCTCGATATCATTAACGAAGTAGTGGCAAGAACCGGCGTCACCAAAACCAAGGCTGAACTTGCGGTTGAGACGGTTTTTGAGAGCATGAAGAAAGCGCTGGCCCGCGGCAATCGCATTGAGCTGCGCGGATTTGGCGTGTTCAACGTGCGCCCGCGCAAGACCGGAATCGGCCGCAATCCGCGAACCGGTGCCGAAGTTTCCATCCCGCCGGGCAAGGCAGTGCGTTTCAAGCCAGGGAAAGAGTTGCAATCGATTGATTAGCGAAGAGAAGATTAGCGAAGAGAAGATTAGCGAAGAGATGGCTGGCGAAGATGACTAGCGAAGATTTCCGCCGTAGTCGCCGTTTTTCCTTCCGTTATTGGCGCTAGCCTATGACGGATCTTAAGAGCTGCACTCCACTTTCTTGCATTATCGCCATTCTGCCCGCACCTTAGTCAGCGATATAAGTGGCCGCTCACCGCGCGGAGGGTTGGCCGGGATAGCTTGGCGACAGGAAGCACCGCATTGCACCAGAGACCAAACAAACGATCGCGCAGAACGACGGTTACCGGACCGGGATAGGCCAAGTGCTGCGGTGAAAATTGTTCCTTGAAGCGGGCCAACGAGCCGGGCCCCGGGCCCATGTTGTAGCAACGCGCTCCCAGGCGGTGCATGTCGCGCATGGACCACCAATGCAGAAGCGAGGCGGCGCTGCACTGTCCGGGCGCAGGATCGAAAGCAGCGAGAAGGCACAGTGCGGTTTGATGGTCACGAAACACCAGCGTGGTGCCTACCGGCTTCCCGTTCAAGTGCGCGGAATAAACGCGCGCGCAATTGTGCGGGCGGGCCTGGCGGACTAGTTCCATGTACACGGAGAACGGCCGCTCCATGCGAAAGCCCTTGCGCCGGGCACATTCCTGGTAGAGAGGCCACATATCCGCGAGGGCCTCGGGGGTATCCGAGGAGCGAAACTCGTATCCCATTTCCAGGCCTCGGCGGATTTTGCGCCGCGCTTCGTGATCGAAGTCAGCCAGCATCTCCCCGTCGCTAGCCTTCTGCTCGACCACAAAGTCAGGCGACGTTGTGGAGAAATCCAGGTAATAAGGAAACGCGTCGAAATCCCTGGCAATGCCCAGAGCCGCAACCTGGCGGAGCAACCCTCCATCGGAGTGAGTAAAGCGAATAAAGATGTACCCCACCTGGCGCGCCCAGCAGACCAATTCGCGCAACGACTCGGCGGGAAGTTCTTCCTCCGATTGCAAGTTAGTCGGACCCCGGAAAACCAGGCCGATGCGAGCCCCACGAAATCCCAGGGTCAGAATGCAAACGTACGCGCGGGGCCGGTCCGGTGTGCCCCACACAAGATAGCGAGGCTTGAAATGAAGGCGGCGAAGGGGCTCGTTCCAATAGGGATACTGATGCAGCGACGCGTTCGTGCGCAACAGCAAATCATTCCAGTGGGCGAGATCTGGTCGCGCGAGTTCAAACCACCCCGGACGCGGAGCGGCACGGACCGTGTCAAACGCTATCGCGGGAGCTTGCACAGCTACGCTCATAGGCTTGGGGGGAAATACCGAAGCTGGCAGCCGGCAAAGAGTGGGGACTCTCGCAATACTCCGGGGGGAGCTTAGTCTGCAGCCCTAACTTCGGCGGTCAGTCTGTGCCTTGTCGTTTCGTGGCTGACAAGGCTGAAACACCATTATCGAATGCGTAGGCGAGCCTGGGAATGGCACTTCCGGGGTAGCACGAAGGTAATGTAGGCAAGCGTCGACGGCTCATATTTACCCACCTTCCCCGTCAGCAAGAAGCGGGCCTTTTGCAAGGCGAGTTGGCTGCGCCGTAGCCACGCCGCTCCCCGGCCTCTCGTAGTAGCATCAAATATAGCGGCAATTCGAAACAGGCCGAAGAACGCATGTCAGACACTAGTCCTCCGTTTGCACCCCCAAGCGCCGAGTTTTACGCGCCTATCCCGGTGCGCGTGACCCAGGCTCCGCGCCGGCGCTACTGGCTGCATGTATTGCTTTTGCTCGCGACCTGCTTTACCACGCTGGTGGTGGGCGCCCGCATGCAATTCAACTTCATTCACAACCAGCCGGTGTTTTCGCTCGACGATAGCTCTTCTCTTTTTCCCGTGAGTTGGACTTTCTCTCATCCCTCGCGCCTGCTGCTGGGCGCCCCTTTCGCCGGTACCCTGATGCTGATTCTGCTGGCCCACGAGATGGGACACTACCTCTATTGCAGGCACTACGGAGTATGGGCCACCCTGCCGTTTTTTATTCCCGCGCCCACGCTGATCGGCACTTTCGGGGCTTTTATCCGCATTCGGTCGCCGATTCGCTCGCGAACCGCCCTGTTCGATATCGGCATCGCCGGGCCTATTGCCGGATTCGTCGTAGCCTTCTGCGTCCTTGTCGTTTCTCTGGGGCTCTCAAGACCTGCACCTGTCTGGCCTGCGTTGTTTGACCTCGAGCTGAACTATCCTTTGATCTTCCGCCTCACCCACCATCTCGTGGCGATGTTCAGTCCGGCCCACAGCGCGGCGAGGATGCCTCTGAATCGTGTGCTGTTGCATCCCACGGCTGTTGCAGCCTGGGTAGGAATGTTTGCTACCTCGCTGAATCTGTTGCCCGGCGGGCAGCTCGACGGCGGACACATCGTCTTCTCCATCGCTCCGCGCGCCCACCGCTTCGTATCGCGGCTCACGATTCTGGTTCTTCTTCCGCTGGCTTACTACCGGTGGGCAGGGTGGATTGTGTGGGCCGTGCTGCTGCAGCTGAGCAGCTTGCGTCATCCTCAGGTGGCGGACTGGCCGAAGATCTCGGGTGTCCGCGCGTGGCTGGCATTGTCCGCGCTGGTGATGCTCGTGCTCACACTCACCCCAGCGCCGTTTGCCCACGCCTCACTGCGCGAAGTCCTGATGCAGCTTTGGGATTCGATGGTACCGATGTTGCGGCACTTGCTTCACCGCTGAACGGACGTGCCCTAAGCAGCGGTTCCCACCGCAGCCGCATCCCGCGGCCACGCAAAAGCTAGAGGCTAGAAGCCGCCGTTCTCACATCAGCCACAACGCATCTACGTCAACGATCACCTGCGTGCGCGGAATTTTCTGCTGCACCCCGTGCGCGAGCATCGCGCGCAGCGTCGTGTTCAATTTCTCGCGGCTGGGCGATTTCAGCACAAAGTGATAACGGTAATCGCGCTTTAATCGCAGAATGGGCGCGGCTGCCGGGCCGAGCACGCGCACGCCTTCGTGGCGTGCCTTCTCAAACCACTTTCCTAGCTGGCCCGACCATTCCAGCGCTTCGTCGAGCCTGTCGCTGCGAATCAGGACGTTGGCCAATGCCGAATATGGCGGATAGTGCATCCAGCTGCGGAAGCGCAACTCTTTTTCGTAGAACCCGGTGAAATCATGGTTCGCGGCAAATTGCACGGCATAGTGGTCCTCAAAATAAGTCTGCAGAATCACTTTTCCAGGAGACTGCCCGCGGCCGGCGCGGCCGGCAACCTGAGTCAGCAATTGAAACGTGCGCTCCGCCGCTCGGAAATCGGGAATCCCGAGCGCGGCGTCCGCTCCTACCACCCCCACCAGCGTCACACCGTGAATGTCGTGTCCTTTCGCGATCATCTGCGTACCTACCAGCACGTCGAGTTCGCCTTCGTTGAGCGCGTTGAGTGTGCGTTCAAAATCTTCATGGCCACGAACTGTGTCGCGATCAAGCCGGCCGATTCGCGCCTGCGGAAACATCCCATGCAGCAACTCTTCCAGCTTCTCTGATCCCGTCCCTAGAAAATACACATATTCGCTGCCGCACTCGCCGCAAACCTTGGGAACCGGCGCAACGAACCCGCAATAGTGGCAGATCATCTTGTGCTCGCGCTTGTGCTGGGTGAGGGCGATGGCGCAGTTGCGGCACTCCATGCGATGTCCGCAGGAGCGGCACAATGCAACCGGCGAATAGCCGCGCCGGTTGAGCAGGATCATCGCCTGCTCTTTGCGCTCCAGCCGCTCCCCAATCTCGGCCGCGAGTTTGCGCGAGATCACTTGCTCGTGGCCGGTTTCCTGAAACTCCTGGCGCATGTCGACGATCTCAACTTCCGGCAGCGGCCGCTGCTCCACGCGATTGGGCAATTCAATCAGCGCATATTTATTTTTCTTGGCGTTGAAATACGACTCCAGCGACGGCGTTGCCGAACCGAGCACCACGACTGCGTTCGCCATCTTGGCGCGCATCACGGCCACATCGCGTGCGTGGTAGCGCGGCGTATTTTCCTGCTTGTACGAGGAGTCGTGCTCCTCGTCGACGATGATCAGCGCCAGATCCGCGACCGGCGCGAACACCGCCGAGCGCGTGCCCACCACCATGCGCGCTTCACCGCGCTTGATGCGATGCCACTGTTCGGCCCGCTCGCGGTCAGAGAGCGCGGAATGCAGAATGGCGACTTCCTCGCCGAAGACTTGATGCAAGTCGGCTGCCACGGCCGGAGTCAACCCGATTTCCGGAACCAGCAGAATGGCCGAACGCTCCGCTTCGAGCACGGCCCGCATCGCCGCAAGATACACTGCGGTTTTTCCCGAGCCCGTGACCCCATGCAACAACATGCCGCAGAATTTGCCCGCGTCAACTTTTACGCGGACGTCCCTCAGGGCAGCTTGCTGGGCGGCGTTGAAATCGAATTCAAACCGCGAAGGCCGCGGCTTCGCCGTTGACACATGGAACCCGGCAGCGTCTTCGACAATCTCAATCAGCCCGCGCCGCGTCAGCGTTCGCAGCGTGCTTCTCGGCACTCCCGGCGTTTGCAACGTTTCCACCGGAACTCTTCCTCCGGCGGCGGCCAGCGTGTCGAGCAGTTTGCGCTGGTTGTCGTTGAGCTTGCCTTCCGCCGACTTGAACACTGCAATCTTGACAGTTCGTGTGGCATCGCGAGCACTGGAAGTATCTTCCCGGGCGAGCCACTTCTTGCGCACCATTCCCGCCAGCAACGATTTCGAAACGCTCGCGGCGGCGCGCAGAGTTTCTTCTCTCACCTGAGGCTCCTCAGTAGCGTCCTCGCGCGCCGCCAGATAGTCGAGCACGCGAAATTCAGCCGCTTGTTCTTCGGGAGCGCGTTGAGAACGCGCCGGCGATCCCGACATTCCCGCCACATGCAACGCTAGTTCGCCTTCTTGAGTAATGCAGTATGCTACCGAGCGCTTGAATTCCGCGCTCAACGGCAGCATGGTACGGAATACTTCTCCTATCGGTGCGAGGTAATAGTCGGCGATCCAGCGGCCTAGTCGAAGCAACTGCTCGTCGAAGACCGGCACACTGTCGAGCACGCTGAAGATGCTCTTCAGTCGAATGTGCGAGGCCTCCGCGGAAGCCTTGCGGTCGTGCATCTCGACGACGATGCCCGCCATGCGTTGCTGGCGGAATGGCGCCAGCACCCGCCCGCCCACGACCGGCGCAGCGTCGGGCGGAACCCGATACGTAAAGGCCATGTCCAGCGGCACGGGCAAAGCAACGTCACAGAATTCGGGCATCAGTTTCAGAGAATATCAGCCGTGCCGCAGAGCCAAAGCGGCGAATGCCAAGTTTTTAACAGCCTCACTCCGCTGCCTTGTTCGGAGGCTCAATGCCGAGGTACTTCATCACCATCTGCAAATCTTTCCATGCTTCGCCCTTTTGCCGCGGATCGCGGAGCAAGAACGCAGGATGGTACGTCACGGCCAGGCGCACTCCGTTCCATGACGGGCTGTCCGATGAAAGATCGTTGCTGCGTGCGCCGGCGGGACGAAAATCGTACCAGCGGCCGCGCAGTTCCGACATCGGCGCGTTGATGGCCAGCAGATTCTTCGCGGCGACCGCGCCCAGCGCCACCACCACCTTCGGCTTGATGACCGCGATCTGCCGCATCAGAAAGGGCGAGCACGTTTCGCACTCGTCGCGTTCGGGGGTGCGGTTGCCCGGCGGACGGCAGTTGACGATATTTGCGATGTAGACCTGCTCGCGCTGCAGTCCCATCGCCTTGATCATATTATTAAGCAATTGTCCCGCCCGTCCCACGAAAGGCTCGCCCTGAGCGTCTTCGTCGGCGCCGGGCCCCTCGCCCACAAACATCAGTTCGGCGCGCGGATTCCCCACGCCGAACACAATTTGCTTGCGGCCCTGCTTATGCAATTTGCAGCGGATGCAGTCGCCAAGATCCTCGCGGATTATTTTCAGCGCCGCAGCCGGATCGGCGACGCCATACTCAGGTTTCGGCGAAAGAACCTCAAAGATGTTGTCGTCGGAGACTGGGCGAACAGCGGCAGCGGGATTTCTTGCAGGCATTTCTTCTCGCATTTCCGGCTGGATTATCGAATCGCGCGCCGTCGGCGCTTCGGCCGCATACTCCCCAACCGCAACGGCTGACGGTTCTCGGCGGTAGAAATCGTAGATGCCAAGTTCGTGATAGAAACGCATGCGCTCGGCAAGCGCACGGTGAACCTGCGCGTCAGAGATTCGGAGCATCGGTTCTTCGATTGTAATGCAGGGATTGTAATTCACGAACCACGACGGCAGTCAGACCTTGGCTGGCATCTTGCGTTTCTGGCGCAGGCGCACCACTTGATCGAGCACGCGCTGGGCAACTTCCCACTTCGTGGTCTCGGGCACTTCAAGCACCTCGTCCTGCGTAAGGATGGTCACGGCATTGCGGTCGGAATCGAAGCCGACCCCTTCACGCGAAACATCATTGACCACAATCGCATCGAGACGCTTCGCAGCCAGCTTCTGGCGGGCGTTCTCCAGGACGTTCTCGGTCTCTGCGGCAAAGCCCACGACGATCTGCGACTCCTTGCGAAGCGAGATTTCCTTGAGAATGTCTGGAGTGGCTTCGAGCTCAAGCATCACAGGCCCCTTGCGTTTCAGCTTTTGCGGAGCGGCAACTTTCGGACGATAGTCCGACACCGCCGCAGTCTTGATGACGATGCTGGCCGTGGGCAGAAACTCGAGCACAGCCTCGCGCATCTCCTCGGCCGATTCCACGCGTGTGATTTCCGCCGCGCCCGGCGGAGTGAGCGAGGTCGGACCACTCACCAGCAGAACCCGCGCCCCGCGGCGCAGCGCAGCTTCGGCCAGGGCGTAGCCCATGCGTCCGCTAGACCGGTTCGTAAGATAGCGTACCGGATCGATTTTTTCCCGCGTCGGTCCAGCCGTGATCAGCACCGTCTCACTCGCAAGATCCTGAGACGCGCCGAGCGCCGCCAGTACTGCAGCGACAATCGCTTCATTCTCAGCGAGCCGCCCCGCCCCGGTCATGCCGCAGGCCAAATATCCCGAGCCCGGTTCGACAATCGTCACTCCGCGCTGCCGCAGAATTTCCAGATTCGCCCGCGTCGCAGGATGGTTCCACATGTTCACGTTCATCGCCGGAGCAACCACTACAGGCGCTGTGGTAGCCAGATACAGCGTGGTCAGAAAGTCGCCGGCAATGCCCTGCGCAAAGTGCGCGAGAACGTCCGCTGTAGCCGGCGCAACCACAAGAGCGTCAATCGATTGCGCGACCGCGATGTGTTCGATAGCAGCGTCGATGTTGGGCTCGTGCTCCTCGCCCGGCGAGAACATGCCGGTGATTACCTTTTCTCCGGAGAGTGCCGCAAAGGTGAGCGGCCGAACAAACTCCTGGGCGGCACGCGTCATCACGACTTGCACGCGGATGCCGCGGTCCTGCAGCAGGCGAACGATCTCCGCCGACTTGTAGGCCGCTATGCCGCCGCTTACGCCCAGTGCAACTTTCATGGCTGATGATTGCCGATTCTTGATTGGAGGCCCGCAGGCTCGAACCATCGCGCACCGCTGGCCGCGTCGGAATCGAACCTCACAAAATCAGCGTTCGCTCTTCAGTCCTGTCCCAGCGCCTTCTCCAGCGCTTCGTTGGCCTGCTCAACGGCGCTGCGCATCTCGGGAATCTCCCACTTCACTTTGCCGGCGCGGATTTCATCTTGCGCGATCCGGCAGGGTTTGCGGGAGTTGGTCTCAACCACCGGCGGGGCTCCGGATTGCAGTTGCCGGGCGCGCCGGGCAGCCACCAGAATGTAGCGATAGTTGCTGTCGAAGCCTTCGATCAACTTCATAAGGTTCTCTCCACCTTAAGTACCCGATGCAAGATTTGGATTTGCAGGATGTTGGTGCGCTTCGCTCTTTCGCCAGCGACGCCAAGAACCGCTTCACTATTCTCCCACGAAATCAAGCGCTGCGGGGCGGCTCAACCACTGATTCTGATTACCACCGTTCTAAACCTTCCCCGAACCCGCGGCGCCACGAAACGAGGCAAGAATGGGTTGCACGCGCTCGCGAGCGTTTTGCAGGCGACATCGTTCCACCGCTGCTACCCTCGCGCTTTCTTCGCCCGAAAGCGGCCGCGCCAGGCGGCGCAGCCGTTCCGCCCGCACAATCCCTTCCAGGATCTCTACAGATTCCTCCAGCCGGTCGTTCACCAGAATGTAGTCGTACTTATCGTAGTTCCAAATCTCGCGGCTGGCCGTGATCAAACGCCGCTGGATCACTTCCTCGCGGTCTTCGCTCCGCTTGCGCAGTCGCCACTCCAGCGTTTTCTGGTCGGGCGGCAAGATAAAAATGCTGATGGCATCGGGCAGTTTGCGTTGGATCTGCGCCGCCCCCTGCACATCGATGTCGAGCAACAGGTCGCGTCTTTTCCGTTCCGCCTCCTGCAAAAAAAGTCGTGCAGTGCCGTAGTAGTTTCCAAAAACATCGGCGTACTCGAGAAATTCGTCAGCCTGAACCATGCGCTCGAATTCCTCGCGGCTGATAAAGTAATACTGCTTCGCATTGGCTTCGCTGCCGCGCGGTGGACGCGTCGTGTAAGAAATCGAAAAATCCAGATCGTCCACCAACTGCAGCAATTCATTCACCAGCGTGGATTTACCCGAGCCCGATGGGGCCGAGATGATGAACACGAGCGGCTTGGGGAGGGCGGTACTCATTCCAGATTTTGCACCTGCTCGCGCGATTTTTCGATTTCCGCCTTCATCGCCAGCCCGGCTTCGGTAATCTTCAGCGCTTCGCCGGCCAGACCGGACGTCTTGGAAAGCAGCGTGTTCGCCTCGCGATTCATTTCCTGTAGCAGAAAGTCGAGCTTCTTGCCCACTTCTCCATCCTGGTCCAGCAAGGCGAGGAAGTGCGGCACATGCGTTTCCAACCGCACGATTTCTTCCTGAATGTCGCTCCGGTCCACCAGCAGCGCAGCTTCCTGCAGCACGCGTTCCTTGTCGCTGCTGGAACCGAGCAATTCTTGAAGCCGTGTTTGCAGCCGTTCCATGTAGCCTTGCAAGGCGGCGCGCCGGTGCTGCCGAACGGTTTGCACCGCCTCCAGCAGGTGAGCCATGCGCTGGCGCAATTCGCGCTCAATGCCTCGGCCTTCTTCCTCGCGCATCTGGTTGAGACGATCGAGAGCTTCGTTCACCCGGGCCAGCACTGCCGGTTCAAGATCTTCACTATTCGGCGCGCCGGCGGCGGAATCCAGCGCACCGGGTATCCGCAAGATGGCGTTGAGATCGGGCTCGGCCGAAAGCGCAAACTCTCTCGCCGCCGCCTGAAACGCCGCCAGATATCCTGCCACCAGCGAACGGTTCAGCGCAAAGGTATCGCTGGTTCCGCGCTCCAGGCTCAGCGTAACTTCGACATGCCCACGCGCGATTTTTTCTTTCAGCAGCCGCCGCAGTTGCATCTCCAGCGAATCCGTGCCCGAAGGCAGCCGGAAGTGCAAGTCCAGAAAGCGGTGGTTCACTGACTTCAATGAGAGCGAGAATGCCAGGCGGTGATTGTCGGCCTGGTCCCCGCCCGCGCTGCTCGGCGGTCGCCCGGAGCCTCTTTCGGATTGGCTCTTGACTTCTCCATTTACTTGCGCAAAACCCGTCATCGATCGTATCGGCATGAGAGCTTAGAATACTCGATCCTGATTGTTCAGCTAGTTCGGACTTCCCATCTTTAATCGTAACTGGCAAAGTGAAAACGTGCAGATCGTCGCTTTCACAGGAGAACGCGACTCAAACGTCCGGCCATCGACCTTTCAAAATCGGCGACGTTCCGTCCTGTCGTTCACGGCTGGGCCACTCCCAGCTTCGGCGCGTCCACATCGGCAAACTGCAATTCGTAGAGACGGCGATACGTGCCCAGCTTGTGCATCAATTCTTCGTGGCAGCCCACATCGGCGATGGCGCCGTTTTCAATCACCACAATGCGGTCGGCGCGGCGCACCGTCGAAAGCCGGTGCGCGATCACGAACACGGTACGTCCCGTCATCAAATTGTGCAAAGCCGATTGCACCAGCGCTTCCGACTCGCTGTCGAGAGATGAAGTAGCTTCGTCCAGAATCAAGACCGGAGCATTCTTCAGCAGCGCCCGCGCAATCGCAATCCGCTGACGCTCCCCGCCCGAAAGGCGCACCCCCCGCTCTCCAATCGGCGTGTCGTACCCCGCGGGCAGCGCGCGGATGAATTCGTGCGCCAGCGCGGCCCGTGCCGCGGCCTCAACATCCTTCATCGGCACGTTCGGCCGGCCGTAGGCGATGTTATTGCGAACCGTGTCATTGAATAGAACCGTCTCCTGGGTGACAATGCCGACTTGCGCGCGCAACGAGGCTAACGTGACGTCGCGCACGTCATGGCCATCAATCAGCAGGCGGCCCGCGGTTACATCGAAGAATCGCGGAATCAGATGGACCAGCGTGCTCTTGCCCGCTCCGCTCGATCCCACAACCGCCAGCACTTCGCCGCACCGCACCTCGAGATCGATATTGCGCAACACGTCGCGCGCTTCTTCGCCCTCGCTTTGGCCCTCGCTCGCATACGCGAAGCCGACGTGATCGAAACGCACGCTGCGCGAAAAAGGCGGCAACCGCTTCGCCTGTGGCTTTTCGCGAACGTCGTCTTCAATGTCGATAAACTTGAAAATCTCCGACGACGCCCCCAGCGCCTGCTGAAAATTATTGTTGAACTGGGCAAACTTACGCACCGGATTGTAGAGGCTGAACACAGCCGTAATGAAGGCAACAAAAATCCCCGGGGTCATCTCCCCGTGCTTGACCTGCTCGCGGCCCAAATTCAGCAGAAGCGCAATTCCGGCGGCGCCAAAAATATCCATCAACGGCGAACTGATCGCGGTAGCGGCCACCGCACGCAGGTTGGCGCGGAAAAGCCGCCCCGCGGCATTGCGGAACCGCGAAATCTCCCACTTCTCGGTATTGAATGCCTTCACGATTCGGTTGCCCGTAATCGTTTCGTGCAAAATGTTTTGGATCTCTGCCAGCTTGTCCTGCCCGTGCCGGGTCGTGCTGCGCACCCGCGAGCCGATCTTGCGCGACGAGTAAATGATTATGGGAACGAACAGCAACAGCACCCAGGCAAGTTTTCCGCCCAGGATCACAACCACCGCCGCCACAGCAATGAAGGTAAAAAACTGCTGCAGCAGTTCGGCCAGCACCGTGGACATGGCGTACTGCACGCGCTCCACGTCGTTGACGATAGCGGAGAGTAACGTTCCCGTGGTGTGCTTGGAAAAAAAAGCCGCCGAGCGCCGCAGGATGGCGTTGTAGAGATCGTCGCGCAGGTCGGTGATCATGCCGAAGCCCGCGTGATTCACCAGATACGTGCCCGCGTAGTCGCAGACCCCCTTGAGCACCGTCGATCCCACCAGAGCGACCGCGACCAGGGTCCACGCATTGGTGAAACGCGAAGGCACCAACTCCTGCAAATAAACTGGGTGGTGCGTAACCGGAAAGACAAATAGTTGAATATCCCTCGATCCCGTCGCGGGATTCAGTACGCGATCAAACACCGGCCGCACCAGCAGGTACTTGAACGCATCGAGCGCGCCCACCGCAGCCATGAGCGCAACCGACGACGCAATCTGCCACCAGTACGGCAGCGCGTAGCGGACCAGCCGCGTCAGTTGGCGCATGGGGCTCCGGCCGCGGGCAGGCCGCATGCTGCCATCGGGATGAGCGTGCGTTGCAAGGGCCTATTTTACTGCTGTCGTTGGCTGTTTGTCGTTGACTGGTCTGCCTCAACCCGGCCAGCGTCAGATTTCCTGCGGCAAAAAGAGAGAACGACCAAGGGCTAACAACCAACCACTGACGACTGGGTTACTCTTACCTCGGCATATCCCGGTGTAGAACCTTCACGCGGTATCCGGCTTTGTTCAGGCGCTTGCCCACATCTTCTGCAATCATCACCGAGCGATGCTGGCCTCCGGTACATCCGAAGCTGATGGTCAGATAGCTCTTGCCCTCGTGGATGTAGTGCGGCAACAGATAAACCAGCAGATCGGAAATCCGCTGGATAAATTCCTGCGTCTGCGGAAATGACCGGATGTATTTGGCTACGCGCGCATGGCGTCCCGTCAGCGGCCGAAACTCCGGCACGAAATGCGGGTTCGGCAGGAACCGCACATCGAAAACCAGGTCCGCGTCCTCGGGCACGCCGTGGCGGAATCCAAAGCTCACGCACGAAACCAGAATGCTCTGCTCCGGAGATTGCTTGCGGAAACGCTCAGTCACCAGCGCTCGCAGTTCGTGAACGTTGAATTTGGAAGTATCGATGACGAAATCCGCCAGCGCGCGAATGCTGCTGAGATGGCGGCGTTCGGCCTTGAGCGCGGCTTTCACCGGCGCGTCCGTGCCCAATGGATGCGGGCGTCGCGTCTCGCTGAAGCGCCGCAGCAGCACGGCGTCGGCGGCTTCCAGGTAAACCACCTTGGTCGGAATCATGCGCCGCACCGATTTCAGGATTCCGGGTAGCTGGTCCAGTTGCGCGCCTTCGCGCACATCCACCACCAGCGCCGTGCGCCGGATCTCGCCCGACTGCACCGCCATCTCCGCAAAACGCGGAATCAATTCCACCGGAAGATTGTCGACGCAGTAGTAGCCCAAGTCCTCGAACGCTTTCAGCACAGAGGCCTTGCCTGAGCCGCTTAGCCCGGTGATGATTACGAGCTCGGGAGATTGCGCCCCGTCGTGAGTGCGCGACGGTTTCTTCCCCGCAAGTTTGCGCCCGCGGTCGCGGCCCAGCCCCTTGGACTCGCCGGAAGATTTTCGAGGCTTCATGCACTGGATAGTAGCATCGAAGGCGGAGGTTGGTTCAATTTGTCTCCGCCCGGCCCAGACAGGTAAGCTAGGTCGCGATGAAAAAATTCCACGAACTGACTGAACGTGAGGTTCTGGCGTTTGCCATCTCTCTTGAAGAGGAAGACGAGCGGGTTTATGCCGATTTTGCCGAGGGCCTGCGGCAAGACTATCCGGCATCTGCCGCCATGTTCGAGGGCATGCGCGAAGAGGAATCCGGACACCGCCGCCGGCTGATCGAGCTTTACCAGAAAAAATTTGGCGAACACATTCCTTTGATCCGCCGGCAGGACGTTCGCGGATTTGTCGCGCGGCCCGCCCTGTGGCTCACCCGTCCACTGCGCATCGATGCGGTCCGCAAAGAAGCCAGCACACTCGAAGTGGAAACCCGCCGCTTCTACGAAAAAGCCGCCGCGCGCACGCAAGACGCCAGCATCCGCCAATTGCTCGACGATCTCATCAATGAAGAACGCGAGCACGAAGAGCGCGCGCAGGAACTGGACAAAGAGAACCTTCCGGCCAACGTCAAGGAAGACGAAGAGCGGGCGCAACGCCGTCTCTTCGTTTTGCAGATCGTGCAACCGGGCTTGGCCGGCCTGATGGATGGTTCGGTTTCGACGCTTGCGCCCGTCTTTGCCGCCGCATTCGCCACGCACAGCACCAATGACGCGTTCCTCGTGGGTCTCGCCGCTTCGGCCGGCGCGGGCATCAGCATGGGATTCGCCGAAGCGCTTTCCGATGACGGCAGCCTGACTGGGCGCGGGCATCCCTGGGTTCGCGGCGTGATCTGCGGGGCGATGACCGGACTCGGCGGCATTGGACATACGCTGCCTTTTCTGCTGCACGACTTCCGCGCCGCATTGTGGGCCGCCGGAGCGGTTGTGATCGCCGAGCTGGGAGTGATCACCTGGATCCGCCGCCGTTATATGGATACTCCGTTGGTTTCGGCGGCGCTTCAGGTTGGGCTTGGCGGAGTGCTGGTGTTCATCACCGGAGTGCTGATTGGACGCTCCTGAAACAATTCTTGCCGCAGGCCAAGAAAACGGCCGGGCGCATCGCCCGGCCCGTACCGCTTCGCATGGCTACTTCAGGAACACTTCCTGCAAGAGTTCCGAACTGACGATCTCGCGGATTTCGGAGCGCTTCTCGTTCAGTTGCTGAGCCGGAGCTTTGCCACCCAGGATCTTGTCGCGAACCATCTCGCCCTTTGCCGACAGGCCGTCCAGGGCAGCGTAGTTCTTGTACTGGATGGCCACACAGATATCCCAATCATCCGGGCTGTTCTTGGTCTCTTTGAAGAAGACCTTGTAGTCCATGATGAGCCCCTCCTTCTTCTCTTCCTCGATGAGCGGTTTGGTGGACTTGCGCAGGCTGGTGAGGTACTCATCCATGTGTGTGGGTTTCACTCGGATCAACTGAATGCGCCAGATGGGACCTTCGGTGTAATGCTCCTGCGCGAACAACGACGGCGCGAGCAACAGCAGAAAAACGACTAGACCGCACGGCTTCTTCATGGTCCTCTCCTGAACTGAGTAATTTAACGGCGGGAGGATCATACGCTTCAGTGAAAGGAAATGGGAAAGCGGCTTTCGCTTTCGGCACCGTGGCGATGCGTGCGAGGTCCTCTTCGGCTTCGCTCAGGGCAGGCTCTCGCTCCGCCTGAAGAACGGCTGCGCTCGGGATGGCGCCCGGTGATGGCGGGTGCCGTGATCCAGACAGCCCATGCGAGACCGGCGTCGAGTTGTGGATTTCTCGCTGAAATAAACCTGTGCGGCGCTGTTCCCGGTTTGGGAAACATTGTGTGAATGCAGGGTACCCCCCCTCCCCCACCCCTCTGAATGGCTTGCCAGGCGCGGGTTTCGCAAAAAGGGTGTGGCAAAATTTAGATGGCAAAGAACTTAGAGGTCAAAATCTAGAGAACAAATGACTTAGGGCGAGGCAATTCGGGTAGTGCGCACCGTCTCGGCCTCGATCATGATCGCGCAATTGAAATGGCGCGGGCAAGGTCGGATGTCACACGCCGCTGTGGATTTCCTGTGGAATCGCTCACACTCGTGACGATCCAGCGGCCTGGCAACGAAACCATTCGATGTCGGCGGAATTGTTTTGCATTCACCCTCGAAAACTCGCTGGTGGCAGCTTCTCCAATCTATGAGACAGCTTAGTCACCGGTGCCGGTGAGAGGGACGGTTTGCGGGCTGCCGCCGCCGTTGTCGGTGATGCTGAGTGTTCCGGTGCAGGCGCCTGTTTTTTTCGGCTCGAAGGTTATGGTCACCGTGCAACTGGCCTTTGTGGCGAGCGATTTGGGGCAGTTGGTGGTCTGGGGGAAGTCGTCCGGGTTATTTCCGCTGTCGATGAGTTGGGTGATGCTCAAAGTGGTAGTGCCGGTGTTGGTGAGCTGAACTTTTTGCGGAGCGCTTTTGCTGCCGACCGCCTGCGTGCCAAAGTTGAGCGAGAGCGGGGAAATCCCGACCACGGTTCCCGCGCCGGTGATCTCGATGACCTGCGGCTTCGACGAAGCGCTATCGCGAATCGAAATCAGCCCGCTCGCCGCGCCCAGGACCGTGGGCGAGAACCTCACACTCAGGGCACACTGCGCACCCGGCGCGACGCTCGATCCGCAGGTGGAGCTGGTGGCGAACGGCCCGGTGGTTTTCATCGCCGAAATGGTGAGCGCGGATGTGCCGGTGTTGGTCAGCGTTACGGTCTGGGCCGGGCTGGTCGTGCCGAGAACCTGAAAAGGATAGTTCACCGGAGTGGTTGGCGAGAAGCTGACAACGCCGGTATTGAGCAGGGTGATGACCGATTCGTCGATGAAGTCGGCGACCACAAGATCGGGACGCCCGTCGCCGTTGAAGTCGCCGGCGGCCACATAGCTCACCTGTTCCCGGCCAGCCTGGTAGAACACGCCCGGCTGGAAGGTGCCGTCGCCGTTGCCCTTCAGCACGCTGACTCCGGCCGGGATGCCAAGTTCTCCGCCATTCGAGGCAGCCAGGTCAATCTTGCCATCGCCATCGAGGTCGGCGGCGATAAGCCACGAGGGATACTGGGTAGCGTAATTGGCGGCCTGCTGGAACGTGCCGTCTCCATTGCCCAGCAGCACGCTGACGCTTTCCCCCGCCAGATTGCCCACCGCAAGGTCGGCTCTGCCATCGCCGTTGAAGTCTGCCACGACCACCGACTCCGGGCTTCCGAGAACCTCGTAGTAGCCGTCGGCGCGAAAAAGGCCGTCGCCATGGCCGAGGAGGATGTCCACCTGGGCGCCCGATCCGAAGGCGCCCGAGACGGCCACGTCGAGCTTGCTGTCGTCATTAAAGCGCCCCGCCGCAAAGGCGTAGCCGTCGATGTTGTATGGCACTGGGGTAATGATCGCGGTTCCAAAGGTTCCGTCGCCGTTGCCCGGAAGCACCTCGATGCAGGCGCATTCGGAGGCCGGTCTGGCGAGAGCGATGATATCGGGCTTGCCGTCGCCGTTGAAGTCGCCGGTGCTGACCGCGAAAGGATTGCCGCTGGTGGGATAAGGAACGGCAGGCTGAAATGTTCCGTCGCCGTTGCCGAGCAGGACGTAGACGTCGTTGCTGAGGGAATCGCCCACGACGAGGTCGAGAATACCGTTGCGCCTGAAGCTGGCGGCAGCAATGTAAAGCAACTGGACGCCCGCTGCGTAGGTCCCGCCGAGCCGGAAGGTTCCGTCCCCGTTGCCCAGCAGAATCGTTACCCCGTTGAAAACCGAGTAATAGCTGGAGACAGCAAGGTCGAGGCTGCCGTCTCGATTAAAGTCACCCGTCGCGATGGCGAATGGCTCGGTAGAGATGAAGACGGAGCCGCGGGTCTCGAACTGTGCGAGAGCAGGGGCGCAGTTGCAATGGAGAGCCGCCAGAAGCGCGAAAAAGCCCAGTGTCCTGATACTCACTCCCGCCCTCCAAAGTGTGTTACCAACGCGAAGATTACCACCGATTGGGGGTGTTTACGCTAATCTCGCGGAGGGATTCCCAGCGTCCCATTGAGTCCGCCCGGTTTACCCTCCCTGGCAGAGTGATGCCTCAAAAAACGTTCCTCGCCGGGTCCTACGCCGCCGCTTCCGCTCGCTTGTCTTTGTCTCTGTCCTTGTCCTTCCACCCGAGAGTGATGTTCGGAGGGATGGTCAACAGCAGCTTAATCTCTTCAAGTTCCAGAGTCTCCACCGTCACCGAAGACCTCAGCTTATTGGCCTGAATCAGCGAGGCGACGATGGCCGTCACGAATTTCTGCTCGGAGTGGTCGTGGAGGATCTCGGTCAACTTCTCCTCCTTCACCGTCGGACCGCTCTTCAACTTCGCGGTAACTTTCGGCGGCAGACTCAATTCGATATCCAGGCTCCCGATGCCGTATCCCGCCGACTGCAGAAGCTTCAGCAGCAAATTGATCTGTGCGAAAACTTCCTGAGTCTTTTCCATCCCCACATTGGCAATTGCCTTTGTGGCTTCATCCAGAGCGTTCATCGGATTCTTGAATTTGCCCAGCGGATCGAATGGCATGTTTCCACCTTTCTGAACGTGAAATTGGAGGGGCCCGTTGGCGGCCAGGGGGAACCAGCCAGACCTACTCGTGGGACGACGCCGCCATTGTCCGTCGGCGCCGAGGCGCTGTCAAGCTGAGCGAGACTCGCCGCTGCGGAGGCAGCGCGCTTTCCATCGGTTGCAAGAAAAAAACACCCTGAGAAGACTCAGGGCGTTTGGACGATTCCCCTCCCACTTCCGCAACTGATCCTCTATTCACCCGGAGGCTTCTGCTGTTCCTGCTCACGCTTTTTTTCCTCCGGCGTCTGCGGTTTCGGTTGCTGGCGCGGCGGCGGCGGGGCGGGTTTCGCCGCTGCCGGAGGAGGCGTGCGCGGCTGCGGATGCTCGGCCGGAGGCGTTTGCGGCCGCGGAGCGGGTTGGGGGCGATTGGGCTCGGGCTGACTGGGGGCAGGACGAGCGGGTTCGGGACGATTGTTGGGCTGGGCCGCGGGCGGGCGGTCATTGCGCGCGGGTGGCTCAGCGGGTCGATTGGTGTCGGGACGCGCGGGCGCTGGCGGAGTCGGACGGCTCGGCGGTGCTGCCGCTGGACGATTCGTTTCCGGGCGGTTATTCGGCGCCGGCTGAGCCGGTTGGGCTGCAGGTGGACGATTGGTTTCTGGACGAGTGGCGGGCTGATTCATTTCCGGACGATTGCCTGGCTGCGCGGACGGCGGACGGTCATTCCTTGCCGGCGGCTCGGCCGGACGGCTCGTCTCCGGCCGATCGGCCGGCTGTGCGAGCTGATTGGGCTGCGCGGACGGCGGACGATTGGGCGGCCCAGGTTTGGCCGCGGTCGCAGGCTGGTTCGGAGGTGGCTGATTTCCCGGGCGGTTCTCCGGCTGCTTGGTGGGCGGCGTGGAGGCGGGCTGCCCCGGTCTCGCAGCATTCGGCTGATTCCCCGGCTGGCTGCCGGGACGGCCCATGGTTGGTGTGGCCGGTTTGCCGGGAGGCGCCTGCTTGACCATGGGACGCGATGCAGCCGTGGCCGCTGGACGTAAGCTCTGCATCTCGCGCTTCCCCAGAGGCTGCCCAGGATGCGCTGCCATAGCCTGCTGTCGTTTTGCAAAAGAAACCGGCGGCGGGGGCGGAGTGGCTTTCGCAACTACTTGCCGGTTCATCACCGCGGCCGGCGGCGCGGTCACATGATTCGCGGTCGCGGCCTTCGCTCCCAGCACGCTTTGCTGCGTGGGAGCCACCGCGACTCTCGCGCTCACGGGCGCAGCCGCGATCTGCTGCGCGCTCATCACAACCGCCGCTCGGGCCACAGGCTGCGCGCTGGCGAAAGCGCGCTGCGGAACCGCCGTCACCGCACCCTGTACACTCCGGTTCACATAGGTAACGTTGGTGATGTTCGTGGTCTTGTTGATGATGGTCGTGTTATAGACGTTCGTGATCGTTGTGGTGGTGACCGTGGTGTTGCTGATGTTCACCCGGTTCATGTATCCCCGGCTGACGGCATACGAAGGCACAAAGACTTCGCGCGGACCCAGCGGAAACCATCCGACATTTCCGCCGAAGCCAACGCCTCCAGCCCCAATGAAGACCACCAGAGCGGGAGCGTAAACCGCCTGCACATTCACCGGGCCAGCCACCCATCCCCAGCGTCCGCCGACCGTTACCCAGCGTCCGTAGTGAAATGGCGCGTAGCCCCAGGAAGAATCGTCGACCCACGTATATCCCCAGGGATCAATCCAATCCCAATGGCCCTCGCGATAGGGCGCCCAACCTACGGCAAGCTGGTTGGGAAACCAGACGTGACCGTAGTTGGTGTCGTCACGCCAGTCTCCGTTGTCATCGAGGTCCTCATAACCAACAACGTCGTGGGAGAGATACTGCGCCGAGCGCGAGTCATCGTAGCGGTGATCGCGGCTGTAGGCCCAGTTGTCAAATTGGTCGGGTCCGGGAATGTCAACGACGTCGGCGTTGAGCGAGTCCGTGCCGCTGAAAGTGCCTTGTTGTCCGGCGTGGAGAGTGTAGGTCTGGCCGTTGCCGGTTGACTGGCCTCCACCTTCGCGAATGCCGACCACCGTATAAGTGCCGTCTTCGCTGGCCTCTACCCGATAGTTTCCCGGCTGGGAAACCGAAAACGCCAGGTTGGGCGTATCAATTTCGAATATATCGTCCTGGTCGAGCCAGCGGACACGGACGTTGATTGCACCCGAACTAAGCTGGATCTGAACCGTGTTGTCATTCAGGTTGAGAAAAGAGATGCCGGTGTTTTCCGTTAAGCGAATCGCGGCCGATCCCAGTTGCAGCTCGGCGCGGGAGGCTTTATCCGCCCAAAGCTGGTCGCCGGTAGTCATGGGCCGGTTCGGGACCGCTCCCACCCAATCGGTTTCACCGGCCGGCTGCAATGACACCGAACCCTCCATGTAACCCAAGCGGGCTACTCGGCTGGGCGGATCGTCTGGTTGATCCTGCTGGTCTTGAGCTGTTGCCAGCATGGGCACAGCAATCGTTGTTAGGGCAAGGCCGAGCAGCGCGCACCACCGACTCAGCCTCGTCTTCCTTAATGTCTGATTCATAAATCGATCCCCCAAGCTTTGTATTCGCGAAACCCATATCGCGGATTTGGTGCACGCTTTGATGCCGGTTGTGGCCGCTTCGGCTAAAGATGCCTGGCAGCCGGGCCCATCATTTTTTGGTTCTCGTGGTGCTGGTGAAGGAGGTGCGGGAATCCAGCCCCACTGAGGTCGCCTCGAGCTGTGGATTTCTTGCAGAAAAAACTTGTGCGACGCTGTTCCCGGTTTGGGAAAGATGATGTGAATGCGGGGTACCCCCCTCCCTCATACCTCTGAACGGCTTGCTGGGTGCGGGCTTGGCAAAAAGGGTGTGGCAAAATCTAGATGGCAAAGAACTTACGGTCAAAATCCAGATAACAAAGGACTTAGGTGCGAGCCAATGAGGCTCTTTGCAACCCGTCCGGCTCGGCCATGATCGCGCAGTTGAAATGGCGGGGGCAAGGTTAGATGTCACACCGGGAGGTGGAAAAAAGAGGGAAAGCTTGCGCCTCTTCCCTTGCCAGACGCGGCGCTTGAAGCCGAAAGTCATTTCACGATGTCGCGAAACCGGCGGGGCGGGGTGTATACTCGGAACCGTTTTCGCGGCCAAGAAGGAGATTTATGCTTAAGTTGCAACCGAGCATATCGCCGCGGCCGGAGTTGAGCGTTTCTCAAGGACGGCGCACGCGGATGGAAATCGCCGCGGGCGCGCTTGAGCGCTTCGGGTACGCAGTGGAATCGGCGCTCACCCGGAAGCCTTGGATCAGTCCTTTGCTGTTGTCGGCGGCATTCCTTCCCTGTGCGTTGGTCAAAGCCAGCCGGCGGCCCTTCAACTTCGACGAGATCCTGACCGAGTACGTCGCTGCCCTGCCTAGCTTCGACAAGATCTGGAAGGCTTTGGCGGGCCACGCGGAATCCAGCCCGCCGCTGTTTCATCTGCTGTTCAAACTGTCGGCGGATGCTTTTGGCTGGAACCAGCTCGGCCTGCGGGTTCCCTCGATCCTCGGATACTTGACGATGATGCTATGTACCTACTTCATGGTCAGGCGGTACGCGGGCCCGCTGTATGGATGGATCGGAGCACTTTCCACGATTCTGACTTTCGGAGTGTGGTACGGGGTGCAGGCGCGACCGTATGCGTTGCTGCTGGGCTGCAGCAGCGTCGCCCTTTTGTGCTGGCAGCAGGTCTGCAGGAACCACAACCGACGCTGGATGCTGGCTGGGTTGTGGCTGAGTCTGGCGACGGCCACCAGCTTGCACTATTTTGCGATGTTCTCGTTTGCCGCGATCGGTTTCGGCGAGGTTGTCCGCATCGGTCAGAGGCGGAGAATCGACTGGCCGATCTGGGGGACGCTGGCATTGGCGGCAACTCCGCTGCTGGTTTTCCGGCCACTGCTGCGTGCCAACCTTGTTCTCAAGAAGGGATATTTCGCCCCGGCAACACTGCACCAGTTCGTGGTGGGTACTTCGCGGTTCTACTTGCCCCAAGATGGCGTGATCTGGGCAGCATTTGCGTTGCTGGCCGGCAGCTGCATACTCATCTTCAGCCGCCGATCGCTGCAACCTCCCGCCGACGCCGAAACAGGTCCGGTCTATGAATGGGCCGCCTTGCTGGCGCTGCTCTTGACACCTGTGGAAGCTTTCGCGGCGGGAAAGCTGCTCACCGGAATATTCCAGATAAGGTACGCGATCGTCACGCTCATCGGCTTCTCAATCCTTCTGCCGCTGTGCCTGCAGCGTCTATTCCGGAATTCGCGGGCCGCGGCCCTGATCACGGTGGCGTTCCTGCTCCTATGTTTTGGGGGATGGTACGCCTTGAAGTCCACGGCAGAAGACCAGGCAGGAGACCTGGCCACAAACCTCACGCCCTGGTTACGGGCGGCGGACGCCTCACGATTGCCTATTATCGTATCCAACCCCCTCCAGTATTTGCGGCTGGCGCATAGCGGAGGCAACGATCTGAAGGCTGTGCTGGTGTATACCCCCGATGCCGAAGAGGCACTGAAGTACACAGGCGTGAACAGCGGCGATTACAATCTGGCGGGGTTGCGAGGTCTGGCCCCGCTCAATCTGCCCACCTATGGCAGCTTTACAGACTCGCACCGCGAGTTTCTGGTTCTCTGGGATAACTCACGCCTTGACTGGATCGTCCCGAAGTTGCAAAACGCTGGTGCGCAATTGCGGTTGCACAGTACGCAAGGCGAGCGCGTGCTGTTCCTGGTCGATCTTCCGGGAACGGCCACGCCACTGGCGATTGCAGCGAATAGCGCAGCGGACAACCGAACCTTGCGGGGAAAATAGGGGATAGGATTCTTCTTCGGTGAGGCCTGGCAGGCTCTCTGCACCCCGACCGGCTCCGTCATGATCGCGCAAACGAAATGGCGGAGGCAAGGTTGGTGGTCACATGGGGCGGTGGAAAATTTCCGAGTTGTCCGTGGCGGCTGGTAGAAGCTTCTCTTTGAGCCACGGGCTTGGCTGGCGGGAAAGGGATCCTTCGACTGCGCGGCTGATTCTCTTCGAGAATCAGCCGGCTTCGCTCAGGATGACAGAACCTATGCGGTTCTGGAACTAGATTCTAGAGGCCTGCTCCTACAGCGCTTCGACTTACTCCACACAAAAGACTTGACATTAACAACTACGCGTGTAGTAATACTGCATACGCTGATAGGAGATGGAATGGCCGGACCGAAATTAGCCAAGCTCGAACTTCAGATCATGGAGACGCTGTGGACGCGTGGCCACGCCTCCATCCGCGAGATTCAGGAAGCTTTTCCAGAAAAGGGCAGACCAGCCTACACGACCATTCAGACCACGGTTTATCGGCTGGAAGCCAAGAAAGCCGTGCGCCGCGTGAAAAAAGTCGGCAACTTTCACATTTTCGAAGCGGCGGTCTCCCGCAATGCCGCACAGCGGAGGTTGATCGACGACCTGCTGGCGCTGTTCGGCGGGCACACGCAGCCGGTCATGGCACACCTGATCGAATCGGGCAAGCTCACGCTAGAGGATGTAAAGGAAGCCGAGAAAACTCTCCGCAAGCTTGCGAGAAAGGACAAATCAGAATGATCGCGAAATATTTGTCTGCGATGTGGGCAGCCATCGCACCGGCGCTGGGCAATCACTTGTGGCAATCGACGGTTTTCGCTGTTATGGCCGGACTGTTGACATTGATTTTGCGAAGAAACCAGGCGCGCATCCGCTATTGGCTCTGGCTGGCAGCGTCGGCGAAATTCCTGATTCCTTTCTCGTTGCTGATCGGCATGGGAAGCCATCTGGCATGGCCGCGCGGGTCCGCAGGAACAAGAGATGGATTGTATTTTGCGATGGAGGAGGTCAGCCAACCTTTTACGCAGGGAACGATGGCGACGTCACAGGCCACTTCCTCGACAGTTTTTTCGAGTCTGATCCATTTGCTTCCAGCGTTTCTTGCAGAAGTGTGGCTCTGTGGATTCGTGGTGGTCCTCTTCGTATGGTGCGTGCGGTGGCGGCGGGTTTCCGCAGCCGTGCGGGAAGCGGCGCCATTGCGCGAAGGACGCGAAGTGGAAGCTTTGCGTCGGCTGGAGCGTATTGGAGGGGTACGGAGGCGGATCGAGATGTTAGTCTCGCGGGCTTCTTTGGAGCCGGGGATCTTCGGCTTGGCTCAGGGCAGGCTTTCGACTGCGCGGCTGATTCTCTGCGAGAATCAGCCGCTTCGCTCAGGATGACAGGACTACGGGAGCGCTCGAAAGGCTGCGCTACGGGGCTTCGATCAGCTCCATCTTGCCGTCTCTGGTGCGGTGCAGGATCATTACTTTTCCCTTTTTATCGCGGAAGACAAAGACGTCGCGGTCGCGGAAGTGGGCTTCTTTGATGGCTTCTTCGAGGGTCATGGGGCGCATGGCGACGGCTTCGTCGGAGCGAATCAGGTGGACCTCGGTGGTCCGGGCCACGGCCGGATACTTGTGGACGAGCACAGGCACCGCGGTTTTTTCCGAAGAGCCGACTTTGGTCTGCACATCTTCCTTCATTTCATCCCGCACGTCACCCTGGCCGGCGTGGTCCTGCATGGCGTGGCCGTTCCACTTCTTCACTTCTTTGGATTTGCGGGCGTTGCGTTTTCTGGATTCCCAACGGGTCTTGTATTTCACCGCCTGGGTTTCCAGATGGTCGAGCGCCTGGTTCACGGCGGCCTTCATGTCGTGGGCCTGGGCTAGGCCGACCAGAGGTCCGTTGCGCGGGCTGATGGTAATTTCGGCTTTGTGGCGATGCTTCTCCAGGGTGAGAATCACCTTGGTTTCAAAGCGGTCGTGCAGAATTTTTCGGATTTTCGCGAGGCCGGTTTCTACTTCTTTGCGGATGGCGGGAGTGACTTCAAAATGTCTGCCAGTATATTCCACGTTCATGAGCGCCCCTCCTTAGTTTCCTGCGCGAGTTAAATTGGGCACTGCATTGGAACTGTTGGAGCTTCGCTGCGGTCCGTTTATTTCATCGTCTTCTCCGTTGATTTCTTTACGTCTAAACTTCTAACCATTATCTATTCATCCTATTTCTTCACCCTGCGCTGATGGGTGCTGGGGATGCGCATATCTTCGCGGTACTTGGCCACGGTGCGGCGGGTCACCTGGATGCCCTGGGATTGCAGGATGCGCGTGATCTGCTCGTCGGTGAGCGGACGCGCCGGGTCTTCTTCTTCGATCAGCTTTTTCACGCGGCGCTTGAGGATCAGCAGGGAAGTGTTGCCACCCTCCGGCCCCTGCACGCTCTCGCTGAAAAAATAACGCAACTCGAAGACTCCCTGCGGAGTGTGGGCATACTTGCTGGCGACGGCGCGGCTCACGGTGGAAGGATGGACTCCAATTTCTTCGGCAACTTCTTTGATCATCATGGGCTTCAATTGATCGATGCCGCTTTCGAGAAAATCCTGCTGCCGGGCCACGATGCAATAGCAGACTTTGGTGATGGTCTGCTTGCGCTGCTCGATGTTCTTGATGAGCTGAATGGCGCTCTTGTAGCGTTCCTTGACGTAATCGCGGGTGTTCTTGTCGTTGGTGTCGCGGGTGAGCAGGCGCTTGTAGGCGGGATTGAGACGAAGCTGGGGCATGTCTTCGTCGTTCATCACCACCAGCCACTCGTCGCCATGTTTCACGAAGGCTACGTCGGGTTCGATGAGCCGCGCCTGAACCTTGTTGTACTGCAGGCCGGGACGAGGATCGAGGGTGCGGATATACTCAAGCGCCTGCTCGACCGCTTCCGCCGGACGGCCGATGGCTTTGGCAATTTCCTTGTACTGCTTGTTTTGCAGGGCGCGCAGATGCTGATCGACGACGGCGACGGCATCCTGTAAAGACTGGGCCGTGCCGTTGCCGTTCTTTTCGGCTTTTTTTTGCGATGCGAGCTGTTGCTGGTAACGCAACTGATAGAGCAGACACTCGCGCAGGTCGCGGCAAGCCACGCCGGGCGGATCGATCTGGCGAACTACTTCGAGCGCTTCCTGCAAATCGGCAGCGGTGAAGCGGGGCTTGTAAGCCGGGCGGGTAGGTGCGGGAGTGGGTGTGGGAGCAGGAGCAGGTTCCATGGCGGGAGCAGAAGCTGCAGCGCCATCGCCGTTCCTGGACGGGAGGGACGCATCTGCGGCGATGTTCGATAGCTGCGGCGGGTTGAGATCGTCGAGCTCGGCGGGGAAACCTTCCGCGGCGGAAATGCCGGACTCAGGAGACTCCGCGAGACCTGCTTCCGCAGAAGCTGGTTCCTCGGTTCCATTGCCGTCAAACTCGATGGCGAAAACGCCAGCCACGCTATCTGCGTGGTCTACGCCCGCTGCGTCTTCCGGCGGCATTTCCGGCTGGACTTCGGTCTCTACCAGGCCCAACGCTTTCGCGGCGCTGACGATGTTCTGGGCGGTGGCCACATCGGCTTCGGGCGGAGCCGGCGGCGCGACTCCCAGCAGCTCTTCGTCGCTGGCGATCAGGTAACCATCTTCGTTGAGGTTGCCGATGATCGCCTCAGCCGCCTCGCGGACTTCGCGGCGAAGACTTAACGCGCCCAACTGCCAGGCGAGATGGTCGGTGAGGTTGGTGGGCTTGGAAAGGAAGTTCTCGAACGAGGGCCGCTCGATCTGTTCCATCTCGCTGTGGGTGCGGTAGCCGGGATCGAGATAATCCTGAAAGAACGAGCCGAAATCGATTTCCTCGAACGGGTCTTTCTTTTCCGTGGCGGTGACGGGGTTTTCTTCGTTGGTGGCGGCCGCGGCGCGCTCGCGATCTTCCTCCTTGCGGCCAACCTCATCGAGCAAGGGCACGGACTCTTCGAGTTCCTCGAGGACCGGGTTCTCCACCATCTCGGCGGTGATCATGTCCTTGAGCTCAAGCTTGTTGAGCGCGAGGACTGAGACCATCTGCACCAGACCCGGAGTAAGGATCTGCCGCTGCGAGAGTTTGACGCTCAGTTTGTGCTGAAGTAGGACCATGTTTCAAGGTTTCAAGGTTTCAAGGTTTAGGGTTTTCAGAGTCGGTCGTCGCTTTTTGAAACGTTGAAACCCTGAAACTTTGAAACCTGCCTTCTCACACCAGCGAAAAACTTTCTCCCAGATACACGCGCCTGACTTCCGGATCGCCCGCCAACTGCTCGGGCGGCCCGTGGCGAAAGATTCTGCCGTCGTCGATGATGTAGGCGCGGTCGGTCACGGAAAGCGTTTCGCGCACGTTGTGATCCGTAATCAGCACTCCGATGCCGCTGGCCCGCAGACTGCTGATGATCTTCTGCAAGTCAAGCACGGCGATGGGATCGATCCCGGAAAACGGTTCGTCCAGCAAAATGAATGTCGGGTTGATGCACAGGCAGCGGGCAATTTCCACGCGCCGGCGCTCCCCCCCGGACAAGGCATATCCGCGGTTTTGCCGGATGTGCTCCAGTCCCAGTTCGTCGATGAACTTCTCCATCTTTTCACGGCGCTCGTGCCAGGAAATGGGCTGCGCTTCCAGCACCGCGAGGATATTTTCCTCGACCGTGAGTTTGCGAAACACCGAAGCTTCTTGCGGGAGATAGCTGATGCCATACTGACGTGCCCGCACGTACATGGGAGCATCAGTAATGTCCTGGCCGTCGTACAGCACGCGGCCAGTGTCAGGGGGGATCAAACCTACAATGGCGTAAAACGTCGTTGTCTTACCGGCGCCGTTGGGTCCAAGCAATCCAACCACTTCGCCCTGCTCGACGCGCAGGCTTACCCCGTTTACAACTCGGCGGCCACGATACGATTTGCCGATATCATCGGTGGCCAGGGTACGCATTTATCGTGCCACTCGGGTTCGAGTTACCACAGGAGTACTTGCTTCGCCTTCTACGAGCACCCTATCATCGTGTTCGAAGAAAGTCAACGAAACCCCCGTAATCCTGCCTCGTTCGGCATCAAAAATGCTAGGCGGACCGCCGGTGAGGACAAACTTGTCGTCGGCGGCCGTGTAAACCAGGGTCTGGCCGTTGGCACGACGGTTTGGCTGCTGCACAACCACGTTCCCCTGGGCAACCATGTGATCCAGCCGACCCGGGCCAACCGCTGAGCTCTGCTCTACAACTGGCTTATTATCTGAGGCTTGGCTGGGTTCGATCCGCGGCAGAAGGAAAGCATCCAGAGTTTTCGCGGAGGCTGTGAAATTCACGCCTTTGGCTACTACTCCACCTTCGTAGTGAGCTCTGCGCTCAGCATCGGCATAAGTGAGCAGCACGGAAGTGATGACAACGGGCTGCGACTGGGCTGACTTCTCGCTCTTGCCTGGCGGTTTCGTTTTTTGCTCAGCGCCGGGCGGAGCTTTCCCGGCCTGGACTTTCTCAGCCTGGGCTTTCTCGGCTTGGTCTTTCTCCGCTTGGGCTTTCTCGGCTCGGTCTTTCTCAGCCTGGGCTTTCTCAGCCTGGACCAGCACCGTAGAAACAGGCTGCGCTGCCGTACCTTGGGCCACAACGAAACGGCGGTCGCGGTCGAACTGAATGGAAGGCGCTTCGATGACATTGGCGTCCTGCCATAGCCGCGCGTTTCCCGAGTAAAGGGCAACGGCGGAAGACTGATGCGCGGTCATGCTGTGAGCCGTAACGTGAATGGGCGACGACGAGGCCAGAAGTGCGCCGTTAGGTTGCTCTTGCAGTTCGTTATAAGTGCTTTTCACATCGCCTTCAGCAAAGGCTTCGCCCGTGGCGCGGTTCATGCGGATAGTGCGGGCCGAGGTCGCGATGGACGCCTCCACAACTCGCGGATTTCCGGTCAGCACCAGAATCTGGTCAGCGGGCGTGTAGTGAGCGCGCTCGGCCCAGGCCTGAGTCCGCTTGTCCGGGGGCAGACCATCGCTATAAGCAACGCTTCCCTGCTGCGTGATCGATTCGATGCCGCCCTCGGGAAGAAACGCCGCGTCGAGCGTTTGACTGGTGCTCACGCGATTGGGCTGGCCTGGCGCGATGCTCACGATCTTTGCTGCGGGCGCACCGTGAAAAGACGTCAAGCGGCTCTGGCCATCAACCGTAGGCGTAAATTTCGCGTCAAATCTGGCCGCCGTGATGACGGTTCGCTGCTCCAGCGAAACTGGCGCGGCGCCAGGATTTTGCGCCGGAAAGATCGTGATCTGCGGAGCCCCGGAAGTTGCGGCGCGGTCGAGCGCGCCGCCATCCGCCATAAAAAAGTCCACCGTGGGCGCCGTCAGTTCAAAGTCCTGGGGTTGTGATGATGTAACCGAAGTCGGGCCCGGCGTTCCGATCGTATCTTTCGCCGGCTTGGTTCCGCTGACTGCATGCTGCGTCAGGCGTACGCCTTCGGTGGCGTGAACCTTCTTCACCTGATTTTCTCTTCCGAAATCGATGACCGCGCGCGACGCTGTGCCTTGCATGGCCTCGGACCCTACGCGATCGACCTGCACGTGGCCGGTCAATGTGGCGGTGCGAAGCTGGTTTCGGCTTCCGGTGAGAATCAGATCAGCCTGGTCGGCGCGGGCGTGCGTGGTTGGAGAAGCGGCCGGCTCGCCAGTGGGCGTTCCGCCGGAGGCAGATTCAACAGGGGCTGATCCAGCGGATACGGGTTCAACGGACGCCTGAGCAGAGGCAGACTCGCCGGAAGATACTTGCTCGCTGTTGTTCTCAACTCGCTTGTGAGCTCTTTTGCTTCTTTTCGTCTGGTTCGCCTTCGCGTCCGCCGCTTCGTCTGCGTTGACGTTGCCCACAGCAAGCACGCGCTGCACACTGTTGTCCTGCGCCAGGAAAAAAGTCGCCTCATCCGCGCGGAGCGTGCCGCTAGACCGCTCCAGCCGCGGCTGATCCAGCACTAACTGGCGCGGGTCGCTGGTGAACTTGCCGTGCGTGGCAAAGAGCTTCGACGCGTCCGCCCCTGCCGACTGGACGTGAATCTGGGAATCCAGCGTCAGCGTGTTGCTCTTGCCCGCATACTGCACGCCCACGGCCCACCCCGATGCCTGCGAGGTGCTGAAGTCCACGCGCGCATCGGTCTGCGCGTTTCCCGTATCCCGGTTGAAAATCAGGTCGCGCGTCTTGAGATGAATGGGATTCCGCAGTTCGTTCGGCACAGCCTGGTCGGGGCTGGCGAAGCCGGCTGGGTTGGGATCGAGATCGATCTGCACCTCGCCCCGCGCCGTCACGTTGCCGGATTTCGGGTCGTAAGTGAAATCGTCGCCGTAGATGCGATCGAAGCGCGAGGAATCGCGCCCGTAGAGAGTGATGCTCACGGTATGCAGTTCAGCGTGGCCGTTGAGCTTGAACTCTTTGACGTCTTTGGCCTGGATAGTGAAAATCGTTCTCCCACCGTCGGATTTCGAAAACTGAAAGCCGCTGGCGGTCTGCTTGATGTCATAGCCCATCTTGCCGGGAAGCCCCTTGAGCAGGTTGAGCTGGCGCAGACGGGCGTAGAAATACATGCCCGCGACCACTACCGTAAACAGCAGCGCAATCACAATCAGCCAGCGCCGCAGACGGTAGATGGGAAGGGACATCGCAAGTTCAGTCTAATCCAAACGATGGGCGCTTCCCGCGCTGTCGCCGTCGGCCAGGTCTGCGGATGCTGCGTTTGACGATGAAGCGACGAAAAAACCTCTATTAACCTAAGCGACGCTTGGGTTATCATGGCTGTGTGGGTTCCGTTAAGTTTGACGGCGTTCTATTTGTCGCCTACTCCAACGATCATTCGCCGCGTCATGTTCACGGCTTCGCCAGTGAGACAGAGGTGATTGTTGATCTCCGGTTGGACGGGGCTGTCGCGATGTCGAAACGGAACGATGCCATCCGGCCCCCGGATGCCAAGCGGTCTGACGTAAAGAAAATTTTGAACGTAGCGGCTCTGCACTTTGAGGAACTCACAGAATTGTGGGAGGGAACACATGGCAAAGCATAAGATCGTCCGAAATAAGCCCGTCCAACACAAGGTCGTCACTACCAATGCCGAGATCGATCGCGCCATCGCGAACGCCAGGAACCTGCAAAACGAGCCGCGCGTTACACAGGTGGAATACAGGCCGGGACCAGGACTGGACCTGCTTATTCTTAGGTTGAGCGATGGCCACCGGCTCCTGATTCCGCGCGAAGATCTGCAAGGACTGCAATCCGCCACGAAAGAGCAGATTGCGCGAGTGGAAATTCTCGGCAATGGAACCGGCCTCCATTGGCCGGCTCTCGACGTCGACCTTTATACTCCCAGCTTGCTTCGGCGCATCTATGGCACCAAACTCTGGATGGCAGAGATAGGCCGCAGCGGAGGTTCCGTGAAAAGCCCAGCCAAGAAAAGGGCGGCTCGGGCTAATGGGTTGAAGGGCGGGCGGCCCAGGCAAAAGGAGCTCTTGCAGCAAGCATGAATGAAGCACGATGCGTGTGGTGCCACGATGCAGTCAGGGTACTTACAGATGACCACGTGTTCCCGCAGTATAGTTGGAATAATAGACAGCGGGCGCCGACCTTTCGCGCAGCCGTGCTATAGTATTACTAGGTAACACCTTAGAGTACCGACAATGCCGAATCCTTCCACCACCAGCCTGAAGCTGGATGTTGAGATCAAAGAACGGGTACGGCGGCTCGCTTCTGCCCGCCGCCGGTCGCCGCACTGGGTGATGCGCGAGGCCATCGAGGAGTATGTGGAACGCGAAGAGAAGCGCGAGCAATTCCGGCAGGACGCGCTGGCCACCTGGGCCCATTATCAGACAACGGGCCTGCACGCCACCGCCGAAGAAACCGACGCTTGGCTGGCCAAGCTCGAAACGGGCAAGGACGCCGCTCCTCCTAAATGCCACGACTGAGGTGGTCCCAACCGGCCCTCCTGGATGTCGCCCGTCTTCATGATTTTCTGGCACCCAAGAGCCGGAACGCCGCCAAGCGTGCCGTGAAGGCGATCCGGCAGGGCATAAAGGCGCTCGGCAAGCACCCGGAGATTGGCCGCCCGATCGAAGAGATGCCGCCGGAGTTCCGCGAGTGGGTGACTGAATTCGGACACGGGGCCTATATCGCCCTCTATCACTACGACGGGAAACAGATCGTGATCCTGGCGGTCCGCCATGGACGCGAAGCTGGATATTAAACTTGAACCTTCGCTAATGCGCTGGAGGGAGCGGCCCGGCGAGCGCAATCCTGAAATCTCGCAGCGACAGCTCCAGGCCGCCGAAGTCGGGATGATCGTTGTGGCCAATGGTGAAGGCGATGTCGATGGCGTCGCCGGCCAGCAGCGGCAATTGCTGCAGGCGTTCGGCCATGTGCCAGCCGAGCGCGTCGAAGGTGACTGCGCTCAGCTCGCGGTTCTCAGTTTGCAGACCAGTTCTCAGTTCTCGGTTCTCAGTTCTCAGTTGAGCGCCAACGGCCTCGGCTTTTTCATCGCGGCGAACGGCTGCGCCATCGGGATGGCAGCGCGGCGTGGTTAGGATCGCGACCTCCGACAGTTCCTCTTTGCCCGGCTCTTCGGCGGGATCTGCAAGAGAAAATTGGCGGACTTTGCTTTCCTCCCCGGCTTTCAGCTTCAGCTTGATGTGTTTGTCTTTCAGAATTTTCGGCGGCGCGGTTAGACGCACTCCATGCGCCGCAAATGCCGGCTCGTGATTTCCCGCTCCGTAGGGCTCGAGCAGTTGTAGCGCTCGAAAAAGTCTCGGAGTGATTTCATCGAGATCGAGATCCGCCTCAACCTCCAGCACCGGATCGAAATCCGCAGAAGTGAGCCGCGCCCGCGCAAACGTATCCAGTTCCGCCCGCAGTTGCGCAACGTTCGCGGCCGGCATGGCGAATCCACAGGCGTGAGAATGTCCACCGTAACGCGTGAAAAGATTGTGCGATGACTCGACGGCCTCAAGTAGGTGAAAGGCGCGAATCGAGCGGCCGGATCCAAAAGCTTCCTCGCCTTCGCGCGCAATCACAATAGCAGGCCGATGGTAGCGCTCGACCACTCGCGTCGCGACAATGCCGATCACGCCGCGGTGCCAGCCCTCGCCATCCACCACGATGCAGTAAGCCTCGCACAGCGCGGGATCGCCGCTGATACGTTCTTCCACCGCGCGCAGAATGCGGCGTTCTTCTTCCTGCCGGTCGCTATTCAGCTTATCGAGCTTAGCGGCAAGTTGCTGCGCGCGCGTTACATCTTTCACGCTGAAGAGTTCGATCACGTCGCGGGCTACGTCCATGCGGCCGGCGGCATTGATGCGCGGCGCAATGCGAAAGGCGACTTCGGTGGAAGTTGGCGGACGCTTGCTGGAAATCTGCGCCACATCGAGCAGTGCCTTCAGCCCCGGATTTACCGCCTTGCGCAGCGCATCCAAACCCAGCCTGGCGAAAACGCGGTTCTCGCCGGTCAAAGGCACGGAGTCGGCGATGGTTGCAATCGCCACAACTTTCATAAACGAGAGCAACAGGCGCGTCTGATCTTTTTCATCCAGACGGCGCTGCATCAATGCCTGCGCGACTTTGAAGGCCACGCCCGCACCGCAGAGCTGCTTGTAGGGATATGCGCAGCCCGCCTGATTGGGATTGACCACGGCGAGCGCTTTCGGCACACCGTCCGGGCCGGGCAGATGATGATCGGTGACGATCAGATCCACGCCCAGCCGTTGCGCGGTTTCCGCCGGCGCGAAGGCGCGAATGCCCATGTCGACGCTGATGATCAGGCGAATGCCCGCGGCGGCGGCGCGCTCGATCACATCGTCGCGCAAGTCGTAGCCCTCGCGAATGCGATGCGGCACGTGAAAATCGGCGCTTCCGCCGCAGAGCTCGATTGCAGTCTTGAGAATGATCACCGCCATCGTTCCATCTACGTCGTAATCGCCGTAGATCAGCATCGGCTCCTTGCGTTCGATGGCGGCATCGAGGCGATCCACGGCGGCTTGCAGTCCGGACATCTGCTCGGGTGGGTGCAGATCAGTTAGTGAGGGAGCAAGAAAACGCGCGGCGGATTCAGCATCGCCGATACCGCGCCGCAAAAGCAGGCGCGCCAGAATGCGGGCGGGATCGTTCGCGGCTGCGCCTCGGCCAGGAAATTTTCCGCCAGACAACGCCGGTAAATCGCGCAGCACCGCAGCGAAGTCTTCCACCCGAACCGGATCTTCGGCAGGCAGATCCCAGCGCACGGCTAGTTCTCGTCGTCCTGGTCGGGCTCGTCGATAGGAATTCCGCCGAAGTCGTCCGAAACTTCCAGCAGATGCTGGTAGCGGTCATACCACTCGGTGCTCACTTCGCACAGAAACATCGACCCCTGATAAGCCCAGCCCAACTGCAGGAAGCCGATTTTTTCGAGGTGAGCGCGCAGCCAGCGCGCGTCTTCCACGTCGTCGCCGTCGGTGAACTCGGAGTGCGAGAGCCTCTCCACCAGTTCGTCCAGTTCTTCGCGGCCGAGTTTCCACGAATGCATGGTCAGGAAGGCAGCGCCCGCGCTCTTGGCCAGCTCCACAAAATCTTTCCAGCCGTCTGGATTCGCGCCGGTCTCCCACATCACGCATTGCACCTCCTCGAAATCCACGTAGCCGTGGAAGCGGCGCATACCGTGGCCTTCGATGAAGGCAATCATGTCGTCTTTAAGAGAAGTCAGCTCGTCAGGCAAGGGAGACATAGATTTCGCTAAGGCAGCATTGTATGCCCTTGGTGAATAAGCCGCCAGTTTGAGCGGTGCATATGCGAGTGCAAAAGACGAGCGCAAGAGGAACGAGCCGCTTCCGAATCGCGCTTCGGCCCGCTCCCGCCCGGCGCCGCTGTGTTACACTTTTGAATTCAGATCTGTAAATTTCACATCGGTAAATTCACATCGGCGAAATTCACACCGGCGCTTCTGAGACGCGATATTCTATCCGCACATGCTTCTTTCCAAGGAATATGTGGGCTACCTGGCCCGCGAAGTTACCAAGAAACTGATTGCCGGCAAGGCCATCGAGACCTCGGCCGTGCCCAAGGTCACCGAGCGCGTGCATGCGGCCCTGCTCGAAGAATTGCAGCTTGAGGACCGCATCAACGACGAGGTCCGCGTCATCCTCGAAGCCTACTCCGAAGAAATGCGCAAGAGCGGCGCCAACTACCAGGAAATGTTCCGCAAGGTGAAGACCGAACTGGTACGCAAGTATAAGGCGGTGCTGTGAGGCTGAGCCGCGACAAAGTCAACGTTCTGGCCCGCGCCGTCTCCGACGTGCTCAAGCAGGTGGACGAAGTCGACTTCATCGAAGACCCCAACACCATCCGCCAGGAGATCCGCAAGATCCTCGAAGACCTGCTGAATCAGGAAGAGAAAATCGATCAGGCCGCCCGCCAGAAGATCGAGAGCCAGAAGCGCACCATCCTCGAAGGCTCGCAGGAATGGGACATCCTCTACCGAAAATATTACAACGAAGAAGTGAAGAAGTTGGGAGTGTAGGGGCTATGCCCGTGCGCTGGGATTGTGAGTTTACCAGTTTGCTATTGGGCACCCCACCTACCCTATTAGAATCATCGAGTTAGCACCGAAACTACCGGCAAAGGTAAGTATCCCCGCTAGACAAGGCCGGGCCAGTCCGCCTACAGAAAACCGATTGAGTAAGTGCAGTGGAAGGCCCTTAGGGCTTTGCGGGCAGCGGCTGCCAGAGCTCAATCTTATTCCCATCCAGGTCATAGATCCAGGCAAAGCGACCGTAGGATTCATCCATTCGTTTGGCGTCAATCTTTACTCCCTCTTGTTTTAGGCGGTCGAGCAAAGCATCCATATCGTCCACGATGTAATTGATCATGAACGGTGCGGGGCTGGGATCGAAATACTTAGTGGAGGCGGGAAAAACAGTCCAAACTGTAACGTTTTCCTTTTGCGGGTCGTCGTGTTCGCGCCACGGAAGCATCGCGCCTTGGCCTTGGTCAGCCAGTCCAAGATGCTTCGAATACCATTCGCGCATCTGATCACGATTAGCGGATTTGAAGAAGATACCGCCGATTCCAAGGATGCGCCCGCGCTGCTCCATTTTGACGGGCGGCTTCGACTTTTCAGGTTGCGGAGATTGCACTTCCTGTCCTCCTATTGAGTAGGCTGAGATGAGCAACAGCGAGCCGAGCGCAATTGTGCTCCACGGTATGCCTTGCATCGGCGGATTATATATAAGTTTCGATTCGAATGGAGAAATCAGTTCGCTCAAGGTTCGCCGCGATTCACCCTTTCTAGATCGCGGATGAGGTCTCGAACTGGCGTGGCCCAGAAAAATGCCCCGCGCCTGCGCGCGGGGCGTTGAGGGGGTCGAACGACCCAGAGGAAACTCAGGCGGCGTCCCTGCGCCGCTGGATGGTTTGCAGGTGCTGCCGGTACTGCTGCGCATTGCTGGCGATTTTGCGTTGCGGCAGGCTCATGACCCATTGATCGCGTGGAGTGTCGCGGCGCTCGCGCCGCGTTCCCACCGCGCCCCGCTGTTTCATGCTGGAAACGCGCTTCTCCGCCGTCTGTTGCCGCCAACCGCTGCCTGCGGTCACATCGAAAATTCCAATGTAGCCGCCCGGCAGCAACTGCAGAGGATTCACAATCTTGCTCATCCGGTCGAACTGTGTGGACCCCTCGGCCCGGAAGCTTTCAAACCACGCAGGCGTGACGAAATCGGAGACCAGAACGTTGTCGATCTGATAGCCGAAGCTGTCGTCCTCGCAGGCGTCGCAGACTTCGTAGGCATAGAGGATTCCCGCCGTATTTTCGTTTTGCACAAATACGGTCAGGTTGATGTTGGGATCGGCCAGCATTTCCAGCAGTTCGTGGCTGGCCGTAACCGTCCACGAAGTGCCGGCTTTCAAATCGCTGGCGGCGAAAACCTTGCCCATGGGCAACCCATCGGTGGTGAGGTCGTGGTAGCCGAGAGCGCCCGCCTGGTCGGAGTCGTCGAGGATCACCAGCCACCAGCTCCCAGCCGGCGGCTGAGTGTTTTTCGCGACAATGGTCAGTTCGGCGCCCGTGCCCCAGGCTGGGCGAAAATCATTGCTCACTTGCTTCTGCAGCGCGGCGACGACCGGAATCACCTCACTATCGGTGACTACGGTGCTCTCGTTGATTACGGAAATTTGGATAGTGGCGAGTTGTGCGAGACTGGTTTGCGGCATTTTGTTTTTTCTCCTTCACAGAAATTGGGAGAACGCGCAGCGTTGTTGCGTGACTCTGTGAAGAAAAGCTTATACCTTGGTCAAGCAGGGAGAGGCACTTTAGTGCATGAAAAACAGATTGCGTTTCCAAATTGGAACCGCCGGCTTATGGAGCCTGCAACCACCCGGTGTGACCTTCAAGCCAGTTCGGTATTGAAACCTCTTCATGTTCCAGCTTAACGAAATCACGGCGACGGCCAAACAGGCGGCCCGCGAGGCGGGCTTCGACCTGGTGGGAATTGCTCCCGTAGCTGATGCTGCGGAGCTCAAATATTTTCCCCAGTGGATTGCCGCCGGCCATGCCGGCGAGATGAACTACATGTCCGCGCGCGACGAGCAGGGGCGCCTGAAGCGCGCATCGCTTTCGCACGTTGCTCCCTGGGCGCGCAGCGTTTTGGTTTGCGCCATCAACTACAACACGGCCCAGCCGTATTCCACGCAGGCTTCGGCAACTGGGCGAGGATGGATCTCCCGCTACGCATGGAGCCGCGAAGATTATCACGAAGCCGTCATGCGCCGCCTGCGACTGGTGGAGCATTCGCTGCAGCGCGAACTTTCTGGCGCAGGTCTCGGCGCCCCAGATCTCATCACCCCAGATCTCATCACCCCAGATCAAACCACCCCAGACCTCATCACTCGTTGCTACGTCGATACCGGCCCGCTCGTGGAGCGCGTTTACGCGAAATATGCCGGCGTGGGCTGGATCGGCAAGAATACTTGCATCCTCAACCAGAAGCTGGGCTCGTGGCTTTTCCTCGGGGTGATTCTCACCTCGATCGAGCTCGAGCCCGATCTGCCCGCGCCCGATCGCTGCGGAACCTGCACGCGCTGCATCGAAGCCTGCCCAACCGATGCATTGATCGCGCCCTACAAGCTCGATTCCACCAAATGCATTTCGTATCTCACGATTGAGAAGCGCGGAGCGATGCCCCAGGATTTGCGCGACGGCATCGGACGCCACGTGTTCGGCTGCGACATTTGCCAGGATGTTTGCCCGTGGAATCGGAAAGCTCCAGCCACGAGTGTCGCCGACTTTCAGGCGAGGCCCGAGCTGGTGAATCCCGCGCTCGACTGGCTGGCGGAAATCAGCGCCGAAGAGTTCCGCCGCTTTTTTCGCGGATCGCCGGTGCGCCGCGCGAAACGCGCCGGATTGCGCCGCAACGCGGTGATCGCAATGGGCAACAGTGGCGAACGAAATTTTCTTCCTCTGCTCGATAAGCTGGCGCGTAACGAAGACGAACCGCTCGCCGAGAGCGCAGTCTGGGCGCGCAGAAAACTCTCTTCGGGTCAATGACAAGTGTCGCTATTTTTCCACATTGTTGTAGCCGTTTTTTAAATGCTCCCCATATCTGCCGCATTTTCTTCCGCTTGCGGACCCTTGCTCGAAGTTCCCTGTGGTTTGTTCAACTTCCGTAACTCGCGTTGCTCCCAAATGGCAACTAATCTATTGCAAAGGGGTTCATAAAGAGAAGCATGCGTCTGCCTTTTACAGGGGGAATTCAGCGCCTTCTGCGCACGCTCGCCGTGCTGGTGGCGTTCTCCGCCGCGCTGGCGCACGCTTCCGCAACTCTTCTGTTAGAAGAGCCTTACGGCAAACTGGGATTTTTCGCCGCGACAGGACATGCCGCGGTCTACCTATCGGACGTGTGTGCCGAAACGCCCCTGGTTTTGCGCCCCTGCGCTCCGGGCGAGCTTGGCGCCGTGGTCAGCCGCTACGACGGAGTTGGCGGCTACGATTGGATTGCGGTCCCTCTGCTTCCCTATCTCTACGCGGTCGATCGCCCGGATGAGATTCCGCTGTTTGTGGATGCAAAGATGGTCGAGTTCTTGCGCGACCAATACCGCCGCAATCATCTGGAAATCGTCGCTCCCGATTCAAGAGACGGAGCAGCGCCGGGCGGAAACTGGTACGAACTGGTGGGCACCGCCTACGATCGCACTACCTACGCTTTTGAAATCGAAACCAGTCCCGCGCAGGATAAAGCCCTGATCCGCAAGCTCAACTCCGCGCCGAACCAGTCGCACTTCCGCACCGTGTCGCGAAACTGCGCCGACTTCGTCAAAGATGTGATCAACTTCTACTATCCGCGGGCTCTGCATCGCAGCTTAATCGCCGATCTCGGCATGACTACGCCCAAGCAGATGGCGAAAACCTTCGTCAAGTTCAGCGCTCGCCATCCCCGGTTCGAGTCTTCGCGGTTCGTGATTCCGCAGGTCCCGGGCAGCCCTCCGCGCAGCACAGCCGTCCACGGAGTGGTGGAATCATTCCTGAAATCGAAAAAGTATTTCGTCCCCAGCGCCGTGGCCAGCCCGATCTTTGGTGGTTGCGTGCTAGCGGTTTATGAAGGCACCGGCGCGGGACGCTTTGCTCCCGCCAAGGATGCGCTGGTTTTCAGTCCCCAGCGCGATCCCGAGCCGCCGCTGGGCGCCGAGGATCGCCGCTCGTATGAGATCGAATTGAATCATTTGCTGGCTCGCGCTACTCCGGAAGTTAAAGGCGCGCGCCTCGAGAAGGCATGGGAGCGTGTGCAAGCAAACGCACTGCCTGAGTTTGACGCCGAAGGCCGTCCTGCCCTTCAGATACGGACGGGAGATCAGACCACCAGCGTGGGCATAGCGGCGGGCAATGTTTTCGTGAAAGGAACTCAATCGCCCTTCGCCCAGCAACTCCTGGAAGCGCGATTGAGAGAAGAGTTGCGTCGCGGGACGCCGAAGGCTTCAGAAAGCGACGTTGCCCGCGACTGGAAGCGGCTGCAGCAGGCTCTGGATGACGACAACGATGCTCCGGATAAAGATAACGATAACGACGGCGAGCCCACAGTAGCCCAATCCCGCCAGCGTCCAGTGGCGCCGGTGACCTGGCCTTTGGACCGCATCGCCAGCTACCGTCCCTGACTCTACCCAAAGAAAGATCGTATCCCAAGCCTGGTCGCATTCCAAGAAAGACGATCCCGAACACCCTAGCTCGGCAAAGTTAGGCCGCCTGACGCTACTGCAACGGGGGGTCCTGTTGCTGCGGACGTTGCGGCATCGGCAGGCCAGGCCCGGCGAACTGGCCCGGTTGCCCTCCCTGCTGTTGCTGTTGCTGCTGCATCAGTAATTGCCGCTGCTGCATTTCCTGCAGCAGTTGCTGCGGAGTCTTGACCCCCTGTTGATCGGTCGGCGGTGGCTGTGCGGCCTCGGCCGTTCCCTGATCCGCGTTGTCGTCGGCCGGGCTGTCATCCGCCGCTGCATCTGAATCCAAGCCATCCGGCGCATTATCGGCCGCACCTGCCGCCGCCGGAACGCCCGGGGTTCCATCGGCCTGGGCGTTCGCTGGTCCGCCCTCCACCGGCTTGGCCACCAGCACCACCCTGGTCAGCAGCGCGGCATCCTGCGGCGAACCCAGCAAAACATAGTTGAAGCGTGAGCCGTTGAGCAGTTCCGCCACCACCTCGCGCGCCGGCCCCGGGCCCAGATGGGTCACCACCCGCTCGTTGGCGGTAGTGGGTACTTCGATTTCCGCGGAAGTGTGTTTGCGCACCGCGCGCAAAATGTCGCCCAGTGTGGAGTTGGGCGCAACAATAGTAAGCTGGCCATTCAAATAGTCCACTTGCGGCGCCACGGCCGGAATCGAATCCAGCGGAATCTGCGGCACCGGACCTCGCGGCCCCGACGGCAACGGCGGCATCTGCTGCTTCTTAAGCTTATGCACGGGATGGGCGGGCGGAGTATCCGCCAGACCGGCAACGGTCATGCAAAAGCACCCCGCTACCACCAGACCTGTGAACCTCAATCTTGCGCTCATAGACACTACCTCCAGAAACCTCATTCAAATCGGAGAACGAAGACATTACTGCAATTCTAACACCGCAGCCGGGCCCTAAAGATCTTCCAGGCCACCCGCCAGAATCCCTCTACCCTATAGAACGTATTGACATTATCCTCTTGCAGCGTCAAGTCTGGTTACTGGAGTTCCAGAGCCCGGGCTTGCCAGGATGTGCAAGGAATTGCACAAGATGGCGGCCCTCGGGCGTACAATTTACCCCTGACAAAAAACCGCGTTCTTGTGGCAATCATCGCCGAGAAAGAAATGCCAGGAGAACTTAACGATCGTCCGACAAGTCACGCCAGCAGATGAACGCTGATCATAAAAACGCGCGCTCCGGGGAAGTCCGTCGTCGAGGCCCCATTCTCGCGTGGGCTATGCTTGCCCTGTCGCTTACCGCGTTCTTGGCTTCGAGCGCCCCGGCCGAGAACTGTCTCACCTCGGGTGACATGGATGACGCCACCCGCACGGCGCTCACCGCCGCAGCCCAGCGCGATTTTGACCTCATCGCCAAAGGCGATTCCGCCGCGCTGCGCCTGAACGCAATTTCCAGCGTGGCTGCCGATTTCTCCGGCATCGAAACCTCCGTCAAGGACCATCAGGCGGCGCTCGCCGTCTCTAAGTCAACACTTCGTCCGCCCTTCCTGCTGGAAGCCGAAGGCGCCGCGCCCATCCCTCACGCGGAGTTTTTCTGCGGAGTTTTCGGTAAGAGCGGCCAGACCCGCGACAGCGCCGTCTTCTATCTGAATGATCTTCCACCCGGCAAGTACGGCGTGGTCATTCTCGACGCGCTTTCCGCCAATGCGGCATTGACCGTCTCGCTCATCCTGCAGCGGCAAGGCGTCGACTGGAAGCTTGGCGGCCTCTACATCCGAGCGGCGCAGACCGCCGGACACGATGCCGATTGGTTCGCCAATCGCGCCCGCGAGCTTAAGGCCAAAGGCCAGACCCACAATTCCTGGCTTTACTTTCTCGAGGCCCGCACTCTGATCTCGCCCCTCCCCTTCATGAGCACAGCCGCCACCGACAAGCTATTCGACGAGTCGCAGAACTTGCGGCCAGCCGATGTTCCCGCCGACGGCAAAACCGCTGATCTTACCGCCGGAGCGGCCCACTGGAAGCTTACCGCGCTGGCTCCAGACGCCGTCGGCGACGATCTTGACCTGATCGTGAAATACCAGGCCGCCGACATTTCCAACAGCAATCAAACTTATGAAACCAACGTGGCGTTGATGCGGGCTCTGCTGGCGAAATATCCCGAACTGCGCGACGCATTTGCTGCGATGGTGGTTCGCGCCGTCGATCCCGCAGGCCGCGACTACGGCACCCTGCTCTCGATGAAGGATATTAAGTAGACACTCGCAGCGGTTGCGCCGCCCGTTTCTCGCGCCGCGGGCCATTCTACCGGCTCGCTGCCCTCAGAAGACCTGCTCATCGACCTGCTGGAAACTCTTGTCGGGAACAAATTGGCTGCCGAATACGCGGAAGTTCGCAACCTGCTTGAGCGAAAATGCCGGCGCCACGGAAGGCCGCGGCACACGCACGCGGAACAGATCAGCCCCCTCCACGTCGACCAGGGCAAAAGCCGGCCGTTGATCCGGCTGTTCAGCGGCGATCTCGACATTGCTCATCTCAAGATTCCTGACGTGGCGCACAAAGAAGCCCGTCGCTGGCATGGCCCCGAACATCGTGGGCTCCGGATATTCCTTTTCGCGTTCCGGCGGCTGCACTCGCGCCATCCCGGCATCGCCGCCACCAACCTGGTGCAGGTACACATCGCTGATCTTTACATCCTCAATCGGATGGCCGGGCACGCCGCTCAGAATCGACGGCAGTTGCAACGCGTCGTAGCTGGTCACATTGCTGATGAGGATGCGCTTGAGCGTGCCCACTTTCGCATCCTTCGGCCCGCGCATGCGCTCGCCCAGCCGTAGAAACAGCGGCGCGTTTACGATGCCGCGCATCGCGATGCCGACAAAAGTAATGTCCTCACAGAGCGCGCCATCGACGCTTTCCAGCGCCAATCCGCGCGAGTGCTCGAAGACACAATTCGATACCGTGATGTTGCGAAAGCCTCCATTGGACTCGGTCCCAAACTTGATGCGCCCGGTCGCGCGTGGCAGAAAACTGTCCGGCATGAGTCTCCAGCTGCCGTCGAGCAGCGAGCCAATCTCATAGCCGCCGGTGACAAAGCAATTCGTGATGGTGAGGTTCTCCGTCGGGCGCGCGTAGCCGAGCGCGAACGAACTCTTGGGGCAAATGCCGTCGTCATACGGCGAGTTGACGCTGCAGTTCGAGACCCGCACATTGCGGCAGCAATCGAGGTCCATGCCGTCGCGATCGGTGTCGATCTTCAAATTATCAATGGTGAGGTTGTCGACGCCGGTCGCGAGAATGCCAAACCAGCCGCCCTTGAGGATGCAGAAGTCTCGAAGCGTGACGTTGTAGCAGTTCTTGAGCGCGATGGCCTTATTGCCTGCGCCGCGCGTGGTCGGGTCAGGCAGGTCCTTGTCCGAAGAGTGACCCCGGCTGAGTCCTTTGCCCCAGATCAGCCCCGGACCAAGGATCGAGAAATCGTGGATGCCTTCGCCCCAGATCAAGCTGTTGTGCCAGTGGTTATGGCCGTAGTCCTGATAAGGCTCCCAGTCGCCCTGCGGCTCGGCCGCGTCGTAACCGCTGGTTGTGCCCTCCAGCGGCGTCGCAGCCGCAACAATCGTTGCGCCCTGGTCGAGGTACAGGCAAACGTGGCTCTTGAGGCGGATCGAGTAGCTGGCATACGTGCCCGCGGGAAAGTAAACCGTGCCCCCACCCGCAGCCGCCGCGGCCTCAATTGCGCGGTTGATCGCGGGGCTGTCGATGGTCTGGCCATCGCCGGTAGCGCCGAACGCCTTGAGGTTCAGAGTGGCATTCGGTGTGTCAGCATCGGCCGTCGCTTCGCTGGTACGTCCGGGGCTGATGGAGCCAAGTCCGGCTCGCCCCGGAGTTGTCACTGCCTGGCTTACCGCCGGAACTCCGGCGAGAACGGCGCCCCGCGCCGCCAGCAAAAGCAACCGTCTGCGATCGAACAGAAAGGTATCCTTCTTGGATGCACAACGATTCGGCCCGTGTCCCTGCGGACGCAAAGTAGCCACGCCGAGCCCAGTTCCTTATAGTGTCGACCTACCGACGCTGTCAATTGAGCCAAGCCGGGTAGTGGCTGAAGGCCGTACTCAGATCGGCCTGGAACTCTTCGTCGCCACCAGCACTGCCAATATCGTGGCAGTATTGCGAACGTTTCCCGCGATGGTTATGAGTGCTGTTGACACCGGCGGATGTTCTTCCGCCAGCCCTTCAAGACGCGTGCTGACGTTGTGGAGTTGGTCGACTTCGTGCAGGATCGCTTCAAAAGCCATGGATACACCACTCTCTCGCAAGGTACGCCTAAGGTGGGAAGAACTTCAGATGGACTGGCTTAGGTCAGAGGACCTGAAAGAGGAGAAGGTGGTAACCACCTCATTTCTTATTATAACTTATTACAGCATTTGATCCAAATTGACCTGTACACGCCCCGGCATCGTGAAATCGTGGGTATATGGCTAAAACAAAAACAAAGGAGCAATCGGCCAAAGCGACGCTCGCAGAAGTCGTCAAGGAAATGGCGAAGCCGAGAGTGGCTAAGTCTGCAAGGGAGAAGAGTTCCGCTTATTCGGAACGAAGTCTAATCGTGGAGAACGATGTTGAGAAGTGAACTGTGAACCTGCAATGCATCGCCGGTGTGATAATCGATGAAACCCAATTTCCTAAACCGGTTCATGAAAAAGCTAACCCGCGAGCGCGTTGTGCCCACCATCTCGGCGAGAGTTTCTTGACTGATTTTCGGGATCACAACTTCAGGCTTTCCGTCCTTGCCGAAATGAGCCAGCAATAGCAATATCCGGGCCAGTCGTTTTTCACTGGAATTGAAAAGCTGGTCAACCAGATCCTCTTCGTATCGGATGTTCCGTGCCAGCAAATATGCCACGAACATATCGGAAAACGCGTGTTCGCGGTGAAGCACTTCCATCATGGACTTCTTGTCGATTTTCATCACCGAGCAATCGGTCATTGCAGTTGCGGAGCACAGGCGGAGAGCCTGCCCGGTAAGGCAACCTTCTCCGAAGAAATCGCCCTCGTTCAGAATGCCGATGGTGGCTTCCTTGCCGCCCTCGGATACAACGGTGAGTTTCACCTTTCCTTTCTGTATATAAAAAACAGCATCGGACGAATCGCCCTGAGCAAAGATAGCCTGCCTTTTGGGAAAAGCTTCGATCCTTCTACCGCCGTTGATAGTCGAAAGGAATGTCTTGGAATCGAACTTGGTCAGTTTCTTAAACGCTACCACGCGTGTCATGATGGCCCCCCTCTCAAGGGTTCCGAATGCGCAGAAAGCAACTTTCCAGGATGAAAGAATAAATGCGCAGGAAGGGCGAGAATATCGTCAAGCTTACCGGGCAAAACTGCCACCCGCTCGACAAGAATATGATTTCACCCTTGGTATCGAAAGTCAAACCGTTATCATGCATCCCGGCAATCTGATTCCCACCTGTGACCTCCGACCTTGACGTCCACAGGCCGCCCAAGCGATCATCTTCACGGCGAAGGCAGTTACAACCAGCTCCGATGAATCGCAACTCTTTTATTTTCAGGATTTTGCCCGTAAGTTGTTGCAACTAATAGATTAAACTTCATTTTTCTTGCTAACTTAATGATTCCAATAGACCGAGGGGGGAGGGGGGTACCACCTTGATACCCTTTTCCCATAAACGAACGACCAACGCCCAGCGCTGAAATAAGCTCTTCGCTCCGCACACGACGCATCCGAAACGCCCACCATCTTCTGCAGTGGCGAAAACTGATCGGTTAAGCCGAAGCCGGGACCCCGATCCGTGTTCCGGCCGAAGCCCCGCTTCGCCGCTTCTTGCATCGCGCCAGGCGGCGTAACATCCAATGAGGTGAGATCGCTTATGGGAAACACATTCAAGACCGCGTTTCTGCTGACCGCGCTTACGCTGCTGCTGATGTTCATTGGCCGCGCCTTTGGCGGCCAGAACGGCATGATTCTGGCTCTCGTGTTGGCCGCCGTGATGAACTTCGTCTCCTACTTCTTCTCCGACAAGATCGCGCTCGCCATGTATCGCGCGCAGCCGGTCACGCGCGAGGAGTTGCCACGCGCCTACGAGATCGTCGAACGCCTGACTCAGAAGATTGGTCTGCCCATGCCGAAGATTTACGTGATCCCCACCGAATCGCCCAATGCGTTCGCCACCGGGCGCAACCCGAAGCACGCATCGGTTGCCGTAACCCATGGAATTCTCCGCCTGCTCACCGACGAAGAACTCGAAGGCGTGCTCGCTCACGAGCTCGGCCACGTCAACAACCGCGACATCCTGATTAGTTCGGTGGCGGCCACCCTCGCCGGCGCCATCACCATGCTGGCCAGCATGGGCAAGTGGGCCATGATTTTCGGCGGCGTGGAACGCGGCAATCGCGACAACCGCGGCGGGGGGCTGGCCGCTCTGTTTATGCTGATCGTCGCCCCCATCGCCGCCGGCCTGATTCAGATGGCCGTGTCGCGCTCGCGCGAATATCAGGCGGACGCCACCGGCGCCCACTTCACCGGCAATCCCTACGCGTTAGCCAGCGCTCTGCAAAAACTCGACACTTACTCGCGCCGCGTGCCTATGGCCGCCAGCCCGTCGACCGCGCACCTGTTCATCATTCAGCCGCTGTTGGGAATGAACTTTGGAAATTTATTTTCCACCCACCCCCCGATCGCCAAGCGCATCGAGCGCCTCACCGGACGCCCGGCGGAGTTTATGCAGTAAAAACAGCTTCTAGCCGCTAGCTCCTAGCTTCTAGCTTGAAACGCTGCAAGCTTTGGTTAATGCTTGCGTTCTCAGGCAGACGAATCGCTAGTGGCTAGAAGCTTAGGAGCTAGAGGCTGAGGTCCAGCGACATCGGTAACTCCGCCGCGCGTGATGCGAGATAGTAAAATCCACACAATGTCGCCCGAGACCGCCATTGCCACTTCCCACAAGGCAGCAGAACTGGAAGACGCCCTGCGCCGCGTAATTCGCGGCAAAGACGACGTGGTCCGTCTCGCGCTGGTCAGTGTGTTCGCCCGCGGACATTTGCTGATTGAGGGAGTTCCCGGAGTCGGCAAGACCACGCTTGGCCAGGCGCTGGCTCGCGCCATCGACTGCACCTTTCAGCGCGTGCAGTTCACCAGCGACATGCTGCCTTCCGACGTGCTCGGCATCTCGGTCTATTCCGCGCTGGACCAGGAATTTGAATTCAAGCGCGGTCCGGTCTTCACCAACGTTCTCTTGGCCGATGAGATCAATCGCACCACCCCGAAAACGCAGTCGGCATTGCTCGAAGCGATGAATGAAGGCCAGATCACCATCGACGCGCACTCATACGTTCTGCCGCAGCCGTTTCTGGTGATCGCCACGCAGAATCCCGTGGAGCACCACGGAACTTATCCTCTGCCCGAATCGCAACTCGATCGTTTTCTGATGCGCATACGCATGGGCTATCCCGAAGCTGCGGCCGAGCGCGAAATTTTGCGCTCCGAAGCGGGCGCGGCGCATTTGCAGGATCTGCGGCCCGTTCTTACTGGCGCGGATGTGCTTGAGATGCAGCAGGCGGTCCAGCACATTCGCGTGGATGAAGCGCTGGTGAGCTACGCTCTCGAAATCGTGCGTCGCACGCGCGAGTCGGAATTTCTATCGTTGGGAATTTCACCGCGCGGATCGCAGGCTCTCTACCGCGCCGCGCAAGCTATGGCATTTCTCGAAGGCCGCAGCTTCTGCATTCCCGAAGATTTCAAGCCGCTGGCCGTGCCCGTCTTCGCCCACCGCGTGGTGGTCAACGGCCACTATGCCTCGACGCTGAAAAAATCGGAGCAGGCGGATCAGGTTCTTGGTGAGATTGTGGAGAGTGTGGCTGTGCCGGTGTAGAAACCAGTTGCCAGTGGTCAGTTGCCAGTTCTGAACTGATTCGATCCCGATAGTCGTGAGGATATAATTCTCCGACATGTCTTTCCTTCGTTTTCTTATGCTGCTTTCGCTGATCTGCTGGATCGGCGGGCTGATCTTCTTTGCTTTCGTGCTTGCGCCAACGGCATTCAATATTCCAGCGGTGCTGCCTAACACTCACCTTGCCGGCAACGTGGTTGGACGCGCTTTGGGAAAGCTGCACTGGATTGGCATCGTCTCCGGTATTGTCTTCCTGGTAAGTTCTCTGCTTTACAGCCACATCACTGACGGCACGGCGCACGTGTTTGCTGCGCGCCACGTGCTTCTCTGTCTCATGCTCGCGCTCACGTTGATCTCGCAGTTCGGCATCATTCCGCGCATGGACGCGCTGCGCGCGTCCCTCGGCGACGTAAACGCCGCGCCGCTTGATAATCCCGCCCGCATTCAGTTCGACGCGCTGCATGTGTGGTCGACGCGCGTGGAGAGCGCGGTGCTGCTGCTGGGGTTGGTGGTTGTGTATCTGACTGCTCGGAGCTTCTAGCTGCTAGCTCCTAGCTTCTAGCAAGACCTTGCCGCATCCCGTTGGGCGTTTGCGCGCCCGATCATTTATGCTGAAAGGTTGTCTTACGGTCGCTGAAGAGCACTGTGAATACCCACTCTGAATATGCATCCGCGTCGCATCAGCCAGAAGCTAGGAGCTAGTAGCTAGAAGCTGCCTCATGAAAACCGGCATTATTGGCCTGCCTCAGGTGGGCAAGACATCGTTGTTTCGGATTCTGACCAAGGCGCATCTTTCGGATCAGGCGCGCGCCAACCCGCGCGAGGCGCACATTGGAGTGGCCAAAGTTCCCGACGACCGCCTGGATCGTCTGGCTGCGCTCTATAACCCGAAGAAGCTTACGCACACTTCGGTTGAGTACGTTGATGTGGGCGCGATTGGGCAGGAGGCGTTGAAAGACACCGCGTACTCAGCGCATCTGCGCAACGTGGACGCGCTGGCGCACGTGGTGCGGGTCTTCGAGGATCCTGCGATTCCGCATGTCGGAGAAATCGATCCGCTGCGCGATATCAAGAATGTGGAATTCGATTTGCTGGTCAGCGATCTCGGCCAGATCGAAAAACGTTTGGAGCGGCTGGAAAAAGATCTCAAGAAGATGAAGACCGCGGAACTCGAAAAAGAATTCGAACTGCTGAAGCGCGCCAAGGCGCAAGTGGAATCCGACAAACCGCTGCGCGAAATGGAAATGACTGCCGAAGACAAGAAGCGCATCAAGGGCTTCATGTTTCTGAGCGAGAAGCCGATTTTTTATGTGCTTAACATCGGCGAATCGACCGAACTGGGCAAAGAACTTGAGGAAGCCGTCGGCGAATACAAGCTGACGGAAATTGCCGCGCGTCCGAATGCCGCGGCGACCGCGATCTGCGGCAAAGTGGAAGCCGAACTGGCTGAGATGAGCGACGCCGACGCCGCGGAATTTCTGTCGAGCTATGGGCTGAAAGAAAGCGGTCTTGTGCGGCTCATTCGAACGACTTACGAACTGCTGGGCCTGATTTCATTTTTCACCGCCGGTGAAGACGAATGCCGCGCCTGGCAGATTCCTGCAAACACGCGCGCGCAGGAAGGCGCGGGAGCGATTCATTCCGATCTGGAAAAACATTTCATCCGCGCGGAAACCATCCGCTGGGACCAACTGCTGGAAGCCGGCTCCGAAGCGAATGCCCGCGCCAAAGGTACGCTGCGGCTGGAAGGCAAAGACTACATTGTGCAAGATGGGGACGTGATGCATATTCGGCATTCGGGTTGAGTCTTTTCACCACGGAGGCACAGAGGCACGGAGGAAACCCAACAATTCAATTACTTTCACCTCTTCCGTTCTTTTCTCCGTGTCTCTGTGCCTCCGTGGTGAATTCTGAGTCAAGGCGAGCTCTGCTATCATCCTCGACGACCTGCCCATGAGCGCGATCCTGATCAGCATTCTGCTGGGTTTGACTGCCGCCGCTGCCAACGTTTTTGGCGGGGCGATTATTGTGCAGCGGCGGTGGGAGCGGCGCTATCTGCGCTACTTTGTGGCGCTGGGTGCGGGATTCATGCTGGCTACGGCGCTGGTGGAGATGGTTCCGGAAAGCCTGGAGCTGGGTGGAAGAAGCGCGGCTTATCTGATTTTGCTCGGCTATCTCATCATCCATTTCTTCGAGCACACGGTCACGCCGCACTTTCACTTTGGCGAAGAAACGCACACCGACGAGTTTATGCATTCGCACAAAGGGTATTCGGTGCTGCTGGGGCTGATCATCCATACGTTTTTCGACGGCATCGCGATTGCCTCGGGATTTCTGGTTTCGAACGCTCTGGGCTGGATTATTTTTCTAGCCATCTTTCTGCATAAAATTCCAGAAGGTTTCACGGTGAGTTCGGTGATGCTGGCCAGCGGACGCAGCCGCGGCACGGCTTGGGGCGCTTCTGTGATCCTGGGCGGGGCGACGCTAGCTGGCGTTCTGACCATGGCGATTCTCCGTCAGCATGTGGATGCGGGATTGCCGCTGGCAGCCGGGGTCACGATCTACGTCGCAGCTTCGGATTTGGTTCCCGAGGTGAACAAAGAACCGGGAGCAAAGATGGCGCTGCTGGTTTTCGTTGGGGCGGGAGTTGTGTTTCTGCTGGATGTGCTGTTTCATCTGCACTGATGACCTCGGACCTCGGACCTCAGGTAAGGCTTGGTCACGCAGCCGTCATACCGCCAGCGGGAAGTCGATAAGACGAGCTGTCTTTCAATCCACCGTGTGTTTGGCGGTGTAGCCGTCGCGGGCGACGACTTCGATTTTTACGTCTTTGCCTTTTTGGTCTTTCACTTTCAGCGGGCCGCCGTCGGGCGCGATCACCTGCACCTTCAGCTTACGGTAGGTGCCGTCGAGCTTGCTGTTGGTGGGGCTGTAGGCGAGCGAATATTGATGACGGATGTCATTGGAAACGTCGCCGAACAGCTCGGGCAATTCGCCTTGAAAGCGCGGGAAGTAGGCGCGGCCGCCGGTCATGGCGGCGAAGGTGCGCATTTCGTTATCGGCCTGCAGGTAATCGATTTGGCTCACCGGGATGCCCATGCCATGGGGCGCGGCGCGACCGCGGGCTTCGTACATCTCGCGGATCATGAAACCGACGCTCACCGGGAAGATGGTGACATCTTTGGTGTCTTTGATCTTCTTGATGATCTTGTCGAGCGTGAGCTTGCTGAATGTGTCGATGCCGGTGGTGACGAGGATGACGTATTTCTTGCCTTCGACGCGGTCGAGGCGGTCCAGTGTGTCGTACAGCGCATCAAACAGATTTGTCTCAATAAATCCCGGAATGCGCATTTGATTCAGAGCGCCGTAGACAGCCTTCTTGTCCTGTGTGAAATCGACGAGAATGTGGGGTTGCATGTCGTAATAGGAAACTGCGATCCAGTCGTCCTTCTTCAGGGTGTTGGCAAAGGCATAGGAAGCCTGCAGGGCCTGAACCATGAACGCATAGTTGGTGGAAGCGAATTCCACCAGCAGGACGGCAGTGATGGGCGCCTGGGAAACAGTAAAGTTCGAAACGGTTTGCGGCGCGCCGTCTTCGGAGATGCGGAAGTTTTCTTTCTTCAGGCCGGGGACGAATTGACCGTCTTTCGTGGTGACGAGAACGTCGACGTTGACCAGGGGCACGTTGACTTTGATGGAGTAGTCGGGCATGCCTTCAAGTTTCTTAGGCGTGGTGGGTGGAGGCGGAGGAGGCGGCTGGCTTTCTGTTTTCTTGGGGATGGCGTAGGGGCCGACATCGCCGCCGGGGCCGCCAGCTTCGGGCGGAGCATCCTGCTTGGGCTTGCCGTTGTCCGGAGTATCGGACGGGGCTTGTGATTGCGCCGGTTGCTGCGATTGCTGGCCTTGATCCTGAGCGTGGGCCTGGGCTGGCACGGAGCAGAGCCACGCCGTGACGCAGACCACGACAAACAACAGCGCCGGGACGCAACGGAGATTGGTTCGCGGAGCGTTGAGTTCACGCGGCAAAGTTTCGTTTTGAAGAGACTTGGTGCTTCCAGTTTTACCTACAGTTCGATTGAACATAAGCGGACCCCGAAAAACACGTATGTGCTAGTATAGACGCTAGGATTCGCGATTGGGATGTTTTGCCCGGCTCCCACTTTTTCCCCTCCTGGCAACGCCTTACAATTGGGCGGAGTCTAAATCCTTGTGGGACGGGGCGTTCGGTCCTCTCGGTGCATTTCATGAGAAAAGCAGTTTTCGCACTTTTCGCTATTGCTATTCTTGTCTTTGGCATTTCGCTCTCTGCAAACCTGACCGCGCAGACCGCGCCTTCGCCGCAGACCATACCTGTGAGCCAGATCCGCGCCGGCATGAGGGGCGTCGCCTATACCGTGTTTGAAGGGGTGAAGCCGGAGTCGATGGAGGTTGAGGTTCTGGGCGTGCTGCACAACGTGAACGGGCCCAAGGGAGACGTCATCCTGGTGCGCCTGCACGGGCAGAAAGTGGAATATACGGGCGTAGTGGCGGGCATGAGCGGCAGCCCGGTTTATCTCGAGGGGAAGCTGGCGGGTGCTCTGGCGTTTCGCATCGGCGAATTCTCGAAAGAGCCGATTGCCGGGGTAACGCCGATCGCCGACATGCTGGAGATCAGCGTGCTTGATCGATCGCCGGCGGAGGAAGCGGCGGCGGCCAAACCCGCCATGAGCGTCGTGGCGGGAAAAACGGCAGCGCCGGGAGATGGTTCTGAGTTTTCAAGTTCGAGCTTCGACGAATCCGGCACGCAGGGTTTCGCTAATTATCTGAAGCCGATTGAGACTCCGCTGGTTTTCAACGGATTCTCGGAAGATGCAATGCGGCGATTCGCCCCGCAATTCGCTTCTGCGGGAATTGTGCCGGTGATGGGCGCGGGATCGGTGAGCGACGCGAAGCAGCCTGAACCGCTGGAGGCGGGGTCGGCCGTGAGCGCGGTGCTGGTGCGCGGCGATATGAGCATTGAAGCTACTTGCACGGTGACCTATATCGATCCGCAGCGGCTGCTCGCCTGCGGACATCCGCTGCTGCAGTTTGGCGCAGTCGATCTTCCCATGAACAAGGCGCGAGTGCTGGCTACGCTGGCCTCGCCGCTGAATGCGTTCAAGATCGTCGATACCACCGAGCCCGCAGGAACGTTTGTGCAGGACCGCCATACCGGCATTCTGGGCGTGTTCAACAAGCAGCCGGATATGATTCCAGTGACGCTGACCATCCACGGCGGCGCGGGTCAAAAACAGTTTCATTATGAAGTGCTGAATAATCCCAAGCTGACGCCAGTGGCGCTGATGGTTACGGTGTTCAATGCGCTGCACGGCGTGAACGAGTTCGGCGAAGAAATTACTTATCGCCTCGCGGGCAGCATCGGGGTAAAGGGTTTTCCGGAAGTGCAGATGAAGAACATGTTCGCCCCGGGCGAAAACGGCCAGCCCGCGGCCATGCAGGCCGCACTTTCGCTGGGCGAGCGCTTCAGCCGCATCTACGACAATCCTTATGACGCTCCTGCGGTTGAGGGAGTGAATCTGGATTTCGATTTGGTGCGGGAGCGGCGGCTGGCGCGGCTGGAAAGCGCGCGCACCGACGTGACGGAAGCGCGCCCCGGCGACGAAGTGACCGTGGAGACCGTGCTCGCTCCCTATCGCGGCGAGCGCATTGTGCAGCAGATTCCGGTGAAGATTCCGACCTCGGCCAGCAAGGGAACGCTGCACATTCTGGTGAGCGATGGCGACACGCTCGACCGCATCGGACACTCCAATCCCGCCTTCGGGCGCAGGCTTGATCTGGCGTCGACCATCGCTCTGCTCAACAAGGAACATGCCAACAACCGCGTGTATGTTTCGCTGCTGGAGGCCGATCCGGAGGCGCGCGTGGCCGATAAAGTGATGCCCACGCTGCCGCTTTCCGTGATGAACGTGATGGATGGGATGCGCGGCAATCAGGAGATGGTGGTGAGCGGCGAATCCAGCGTGGACGAGACCGCCACAGCACCACTGGACCAGGTTGTTTCCGGCGCGCAGTTGTTGACGATTACGGTGAAGTAAGTGGCTAGTACCGAGTTACGGGCGCTCGCTATTGGTTCAGTTTTTCCAGATGGCGGAAGCCGTCGGTGGCCGCGAACATGAAAATGAACAGCGCGGCGTTATAGGCCATGTGAACCAGCAGGCTGCCGGCCACCGATTTTTTTGCCGCCCGCACCAGCGTGAGCGCCAGCCCCACCAGGAAGATTCCCAGCACCGGTCCCCAGGAATATAAGAGTTGCTGGGCGTGAATCAGCGCAAAGCCCGCGGCTGTGAGCAATACGCCGGCAACGATGCCGAGCCGACGCACCAGCACGGGATACAAAAATCCGCGAAAGAACAATTCTTCCAGTAGCGGCGCGAGGGTGATGCCGAAAGCCGAAAGCAGCCAGGCTTCGCGCGGCGTGCGGAAAAATTCGTCGATGGGCAGGCTTTTGGGCACAGGCAGCAGACGCTCAAGAAGCTGCACCGCCAGTGCCAGAGCCAATCCGCCAAACAAGTAGAGCGTCCAATTCCGCGGCCAATTCCAGCGAATTGCCTGGCCAAAGCTTGCGGCGTGGCCGCGTTTCACTACCAGGTACATGAATCCCAGCACGATCATGTAGGCCACGATCTGTGCGACCACGCTCAGCGCCGGATAAGTAACCACGACACGCCACGGCACCTTGGGATAGAGATAACGATGTGCCGCCGCCGAAACTCCGATCATCGCCGCAACAATCGACAGAAACGCCACACCGATCAGCGCCAGCACATCCCAACCGCTCCAGACGGGATTTTCTATTGGCTCGGGCGCGGGCGGGATGGGCGAAAGCGCAGGCGGCAAGAGTTCAGGCGGCGGAAATGGACCAGTGGCCAGCGGGAGCGGCGGCTGCGGCTCGCTGTTCAGCGGCGGATCAAACTGCGGGTTGTCGAGTGATGACGACAAATATTTCCTCAACTGAAGAACGGGTTTGGGAGTGCCTTCAAACCACTGCCCACTACGCACTCCGCTTTCCGTTCGCGGCAAAATATCCCATCAGAGCCTGACCTGTGTACGACTTTTTCACCCGCGCCACCTGCTCGGGCGTGCCTTGGGCTACGATGCGGCCGCCTTCTTCGCCGCCTTCGGGGCCGAGATCGATGATCCAGTCGGCGTTGCGGATCACATCGAGATTGTGTTCGATGATGATAATCGAGTTGCCCAGGTCGGTGAGCCGGTGCAGCACGTCGAGCAACTTCTTTACGTCGTCGAAGTGCAGGCCGGTGGTGGGCTCGTCGAGAAGGTAAAGGGTTTTGCCAGTCTGCCGCTTGCTCAACTCGCGGGCCAGCTTGATGCGCTGGGCTTCACCGCCGGAAAGCGTTACCGCCGACTGGCCCAGATGAATGTAGCCCAGCCCGACATCGACCAGCGTTTGCAGTTTTTGCTTTACCTGCGGAATGTTTTCGAGAATCGGCAGCGAGTCGGAAACCGGCATCTCGAGCAGGTCGGCGATGGAGTTGCCGTTGTATTTCACGGCCAGCGTTTCGTGATTGTAGCGGCGTCCGCCGCAGACTTCGCAGAGCACATAAACGTCGGGCAAGAAATTCATTTCGATGCGGCGCTGGCCTTCGCCCTGGCAGGCCTCGCAGCGTCCGCCGGAAACGTTGAAGGAAAATCGTCCAGCCTTGTAGCCGCGCTCGCGCGATTCGGGCAGCATGGCGTAAAGCTCGCGAATGTGGGTGAATACTCCGGTATAAGTCGCGGGATTCGAGCGCGGCGTACGTCCGATGGGCGACTGATCGATGCGGATGACTTTGTCGATGTTTTCCGCGCCGGAGATGGCCTTGTGCTCGCCCGCTTTTTCACGCGAGCGGTAAAGCTGTCGAGCCAAGGCGCGATAGAGAATGTCGTTGACGAGCGTCGACTTGCCGGAGCCGGAAACTCCGGTCACGACGGTCATCACGCCCAAAGGAAACGTCACATCGAGATTCTTGAGATTGTTTTCTTTGGCGCCGAGGATGGTCAGCGCGGCGCCGTTGGCGCGGCGGCGCTCGGGACGCATATCGATCTGCATTTTGCCCGAGATGTACGCGCCGGTCAGCGAGTTGGGCTCGCGCATGATTTCCAGCGGCGTGCCGTGCGCCACGAGGCTGCCGCCGTGGCGGCCGGCGCCGGGACCGAGATCGATCACGTAATCGGCGCGGCGGATGGTTTCTTCGTCGTGCTCGACGACGAGGACCGTATTGCCCAGGTCGCGCAGATTTTCGAGCGCGTTGAGCAGTCGGCCATTATCGCGATGGTGCAGACCGATGGAAGGTTCATCGAGCACGTAAAGCACGCCGCGCAGCTTTGAGCCAATCTGCGTGGCCAAGCGGATGCGTTGCCCTTCGCCGCCGGATAAAGTCGCAGCGGAGCGGTCGAGCGAGATGTAGCCCAGACCCACTCCATTCAGAAATTGCAGGCGCTCGACGATCTCGTGCATCACGCGGCCGGCGATGAGCGCTTCGCGCCCCGCCAGTTTGATGCCCTGCGCCGCTTCAAGCGCGCGCGAAACCGGCAGGGAAGTGAACTCGGCGATCGACATGCCGTTCACTTTCACCGCCAAACTTTCGGGCCGCAGGCGCTTGCCCTGGCAGGCGGGGCATTCGCTGGCCGACATGTGATCGAGCAGCCAATCGCGGTAGCCCTCTGAACTGGACTCTTCGAGATTCTGCTTCAGATATCCGAAGATTCCGCGGAAGCCGGTCTTGCCGCGACCCGATTCGCCGTTGAGCAGCAAATCCTGAACTTTCTCCGGAAGCTTTTCGAACGGCGTATTCAGATCAATGCGGTGCGCGGCCGCTACAATCTGCAAGTTGTGAATCAGATTCTGCGACGCCGAGCCGGGACCGAGGCCGCCATCGAGCAGCGGCTTCGACCAGTCGGTGATCACCTTGGCCGGATCGAAATCGTATTTGCTGCCCAGGCCGTGGCACTCCGGGCAAGCGCCGTAAGTGCTATTGAAAGAAAACGAGCGCGGCTCAAGCTGCGGCACGTTGATGCCGCAGTCGGGGCAGGCCAGCTTCTCGGAATAAAGCTGCTCTTCGCCGCCGACCACGGCCACTTGCACCAATCCGCCAGCCAGCTTCATGGCGAGACCCACCGACATTTCCAGGCGGTGCTCGATGCCAGGCTTCACCAGCAGGCGGTCGATAACGACTTCAATGGTGTGATTCTTGCGCTTGTCGAGATTGATTTCGTCGTCGAGATTTACAAGTTCGCCGTCGATGCGCGCGCGGGTGTAGCCGTGCTTGAGTAGCGTTTCCATCTCTTTTTTGAATTCGCCTTTGCGTCCGCGCACAATCGGTGCCATGACCATCACGCGATCTTCCGGCGTGAGCGCCATCACCCGCTGCACGATCTGGTCGGCTGATTGGCGGCTGATGGCGCGTCCGCACTTGGGGCAGTGCGGCACGCCGATGGAAGCGAACAGCAGGCGAAGATAATCATAGATTTCTGTAATGGTTCCAACGGTCGAGCGCGGGCTGCGGCTGGTGGTTTTCTGCTCGATCGAGATGGACGGGCTCAAGCCATCGATGGCATCGACATCGGGACGCTCCATCTGGTCGAGAAACTGGCGCGCGTAGGCCGAAAGCGTCTCCACATAGCGGCGCTGGCCTTCGGCGTAAATCGTGTCGAATGCTAGAGATGACTTGCCAGAACCGCTCAGGCCGGTGACCACGGTGAGGGTGTTGCGCGGAATCTCAACGTCAATGTTCTTGAGGTTATGCTGCCGGGCCCCGCGTACGGAAATCTTGGTGATGGCCATTCGCCGTTTTTTCTCTGTGCTACTGCCTGGCGCGGAGTTCCCTTCCGTAACGTGGACAGGCCCACAGAGGTGTCGGAAAGTAGGAGTGCGCAGCTCTACTCCGTATCTTAGTTGCTAACAGCGGCGGGCGTCAACGCAGGTAGATTGGAAAGAAGCCTGAACGAAGCCGCTGGACGCGGGTCGAGCTGGCGGCATCTCATACTTAACAATGTTCTTAGCAAATACTTAGCAAACCGGCTGCAATTATTTTCAAGGCAGGTTTTGCTTTGATCGGGTGGAGTGAATTGTGAACGCGCTATTCGTACCCTTCGTACTCTTCATTACGGTGCTGGCTTCGGTAAGCTTTGGCGTAGCGGCCGCTTATGCGACGGTGCTCGGTCTCGTGTACAGCTTTGGCCGCACCTCTCAAGGGCAATCTTCACAGCGGCAGTCTTCTCTTCGGCAGTCTTCTTTGCGGCAACCCCTGGATACGCACCCGCACCTGGTTCTAGTGCCCACGCAGAATCACGTTGCCGGGGATTAGAGACCCCACGCATCTAGAAGTCATCTTTCTTCCCGTTTCTTCCCGCATAAATGCTGGCTAGGGGTTATTGGGAGCGCGTCCGCTTATGTCGTCTATTTGAACGGTATGTCCACCTGCTTTGAAGTCCAGCCGACGCTCGGCGTTGATCCCCAAAACATTCTTACAGATGGGACGTACTTGGTCATGCTCCCGGTCGGTGCGCTTAGGACGAACACCTGAAAGCGCCAATTCAGCACATCCGCGACATAGATCGCATGATCTGGTCCGATTGCCATGAAGTGAGCCCACGCCAT